>Ga0206130_10003940_pt1 | contig 18795 bp, 17 predicted proteins | sample Helgoland_Spring_9_FD_148637 | JGI IMG/M metagenome (GOLD analysis project Ga0206130, IMG submission 148637) | Pelagic subsurface seawater microbial communities from Kabeltonne, Helgoland, North Sea - Helgoland_Spring_Bloom_20160512_1 | ecosystem: Environmental > Aquatic > Marine > Epipelagic ... | reverse complement strand
CATTTTGTAAAATTATATAATTTAAAAGAGAAAATGAGAAATAAGATCAAAACTATAGATTCAATAATTTCTAAAAAAGTTCGAAATTGGGACCGAGAGGTCCACCAAAAATAAACCCACTCAAATGAGTGGGTTTTTATTTATTCAAGGATTATTCTTTTCTTTATTCCAATCAGGGTCAAGCATTTTAATCAAAGCTTCCTCATAAGCTAAAAATGGATTTATAAATAAGCCTTCAAACTTAATATTTTCAAAAATTCTAACATATATATGAACCTTTTCATCTGAATACAAAACTTCTTTTATGCCAGAATGAACTTTCCTTAATTTATGCTTTTTGTTGATATTACTATTATATCGTAATGGACGTTTATATCCCCTTTTTGTAGATCCTACGTACATTACTTTATTTTCTACAGCAAATAAATACACCAATCTCTTTCTTTCAGATACTTTGTTTACATTAGACTTTATATCAACTTCCCCAGCTTCATTTAGAAAATACTCTCCAATAAGATTAAATTTCAACTCTTTTAATATGTTCATTATTAGCTTTAAATTATTATACTAAGAATAAACATCTTTTTCAAATGCTTTATTAAATACTTCTTGAATTAACTCTTTTGTTTCTTGCGGTATTTTATTATCTGAAACTGTTATATCGCCATACTGCTTAGTGGATTTATCTATCAGTTTATCAACCACATCAATATCTTGATATATATCTAATATACTCCATTCATACTCACAAAAATCAAACGCTAATACAGCATCATCATTCTCATCTATAAAATCAACAGCCCCTCCATTTCCACCATCTATAACTCCTAATTTAAAATATAAATCTTTTATTTTTTGGTTATCATTAAACCCTTTTGTTATTTCTTCATGGTGAGGGGAATGCAAAAATATTGACTTTAATCTAGGTGTATTATCCTCAACTTTAATAGTAACTCTAATTCTTTCCAAGCTTTGTGATACACCCCATACATCTGCTTGAATCACTAAAGTTATACCGTTTAATCTATTCATTTTTTTATTTTTTTTAATTTACCAATATTACAAAATATTATACTTTTATATAATCTTTCCAAACCTCCATAATTATTAGTGTATGATTCTACAAATTTAACTTGGTCAGTCCCTTCTGATGGGTTAATTGCTATTATTTAAATAATGTGACATAATTATATCTAGTATAAGGTTTTGCTAATTTAATCTTATTTACAATGTTTAAAGATTTAAAATATAATCAAGAGATAAAATTGAATTACCTAACATTTCATTAAAATTATCATTAAACTCATCATCATCAATACTGCACTCAAAGTCAGAACCTTTCAAAAAATGTTCCTTTTCATTAGATCTATCATCTTCTTCACTCTCATTTTGCACACTTAAAAATGAAAGGTCCTTATTCCCAATTTTAACAACCCTGATTAAAACAAAATCTTGTTCAACAGCACTTTTCATAAAAGCTAAATCTAATTTTTCACTATCTTCATGATTATAATCAAATCGCCAAGATTCACTTGCAACAATAGCTTGATTTACACACTTTATAAAATCAGTATTATTACATATGAGTTCTTCATAATTTGTTGCATTAAAATCATCAACATCTATTTCTTGCTCAATAGAAAAATTTATTCTATTTACAATTCTTTGCCCTTCTTCATAAGATACTTCTATACATATTTCCGTCATTTTAAATATTTTAAATATTTTAAATATTGCCTACTCTAAATAAGTTTTCGGCTTCGCATTTTAGATGTAAAAATAATAAAAATATTATTAGTTTATCATATTTTTCCAAGATTCAAAAATCATTACCATAGCTAAAGTATCTAGTTCACAATACTTAAGTAATGCATGTTCAATTTCACCTCTCTCTTTATCTGAGATTTCTTCAAACTGAAGTTTCCCATAAGCAGTTAAAGCTGCACCTCCATCACTAATTCCCTCTAAACCTGAAACTACATTATCTATTTCATATTGAGTCCAATTATCAAAAAGCGGAGGAAGTATTTTGTAAGGGTTTATAAGTTTATCATCCTTAAATTTCAAGAAAATCTGATCATCTTTAAAATTCTTTGAAGTAAGATTTATATCTTTCAACTTCTTTTGGTATCTGTTTTGTAAAAAGATACTTGAATTAAGAGCAGCAGGTAAAACATCTTTTACAGAATTTGACCCTTTTGTATATGGGTCATAATAATAATCCTTCACTACTTTCCATAAATCAATCATGTCCCTATCTCCACACCATTTTTCAACACTTTTTCCTGTGTTATGACTAATTAATTTAATAAATGAAATAAGCTCCTCTTTATCATCTTCATCAGAATTTAAAAGTTGTAAATAAATAGCATTAACAATAGTATTTTCATGATTATGATACCTAAAAATACTTCCATTATTTTTTTCTAAAGCCTTTTTTAAGGCTCTTATGAATGCAAAATTTGGAAACTCGCCAACTTTTGCATTTAAATATTCAGTCGCGTGATCCACCCTTCCATCATCATAAACAATATGATGTGAAAATTGAAAAGCCAATTGCTCATACGGTTTTCTTCCCTTTGTAAAAGGCAAGGCCATACCCGAAGTTTCAAAATCAATAAAATTTAATGGATAAATCCAACTATTTAACTCATCTCTTAACCCATTAATTTCTACTGCAGGAGTAGTATCATCATTTTTTTCTTTTTCAATTTGAATCCATTGCCTTTCTGTTGAAGAAAACCTACCTGCCTCTACTTTTACATCAATATTACTTTCATTCAAATCCTCCATAAAATAAGTGCCTTCATCCATTATTTTTGTAGCACTCCTTAAGTTGGAAACATTATAAACCTTTGGTTTTAAGGCTTGAGTATTACTAATATTTAATTGACTTGTCCAGCACTCCAAATATCCGCTTTTAGTATCATGTGTTTCTTCACATTGAAATTCACACTCTTTGCAATGCTTCCCAATAAGTGTATTAATTTTTACATCATTCAAATAATGAGAATCGAAATGCTCGATTGTTTGCTCAAATGATCTTATATCATCCTGAGGGTTTGATGTCTTGATAAGATTGATTTCTTCTTCAATATTTAGTTTTGCTATTAAAGATTCTCCTAAATCACCAAGACTTAAATTCTCTTCTTTAATAATTCCAGTTCGTAAGTTTGATGTTTTAGAAATTTTGAATTTCTGATTTAACCCATCAACTGTAGCTTTCTTATCTTTATTTGCCAACATCAAATAAGGAGTTACCCTACAATTTGGCATGCTTTTTTCAATTACATATTGTTGAAATGCAACATCATATAAATACAACATCCAACCACTATTTACTGTACCATTTTTATTAAAAAAACCTAGATGTGTGTCTTTATTTACTGACTTTGCCTTTACCTCAATAAGTTGAATTTTATTTCCAACTTTTTTAAGAATATCAACTCTTATAAATAAGTTTTCATATAAAAAAGCTGCCTCAAAAATTGTAACATTTTCTTCTTGCAACAATACTTTTGTTCTTTCAGCTAATTCAGAATAATTCCAATCATCACCTAATATTGCCTTTCCTTCAGGAAATTGCATTCTTGCAAGTTCCTCTACCTGAAAGCCACCCTCAGCTAAAGATTGAAGAAATGCATCTCCTTTATTAGAACTTGGATACAACACTTTTTTTGTATAAAAAAGCTTTGTTGGGCATTCTAATGCCTGTTTGAATCGTGATTTAGTTAAGTATCTCATCTTTTTTATTTAAAGCGTTAGTTTTTTTTATGTAAATCTTTTTTCATTACAAATTAAAAAAAATCTGAAACTATCTAGATCAAAAGATAAAGTTAAATATCACTTTTTCATATATTTATCAATTTCCTCATCAGAAATTTCATCTACTTTATTTATTAACCACATTTCATTTCCAGTAACAGAATTTCTCATTAGCATACTATCCATTGTATAACCTTCAAATCTAGTAACAAGTTGCCTTCTTCTTTCTAAAAAAAATAGAGACATAAAGTAATAAAAACCTCCAATTCCTAATCCTTTCAGTGGCCTAAGAAAAGTTAATCCTTGATAATTAATTATTTGAGGAACTACCAAATCTATTAAATTTCTAGCATCCTCTGTTATCTTAACACCTTTAAAGTCAAAATCAAAATCATGTATACAATTATCTATACCCTTTTCTTTTAACTTAATAGCTTTATCTCTAAATAAATCATACTTGCATGAAACTACTAATTTTTGTTCTTTTTCAGATAAATCGTTAAATTCCATTTTTTATATAAAACTAGTCAAATAATTTTTATTACAATAAATACTCTAACACAGATTTCCAATCTGGATATTTAGCAGTTCCAAAATGAAGTAATTCTCCTTTAAATTCCCCAGCACCATTTTTTAATCTATCATCAATTAAATAATCACCCATTAAAAAATCTTTTCTGTGAGTTAGAATAAGGCGCTTTTTAAGTCTCTCACCAAAGTATTTCTCAATCCAAATACGCTTATGGCTTAAAGAATCAATATTACCCCAAGGAGCTGTAGAAGCAATATATACTTCATATTTGCCACAATCCAAAAGTTTCCCAACTGAATCAATTGCATGTTCAATTGGTAAAGCATTTAGAAATACATCTGGTAATGCATCTATTTCATTTTTATACTTTTCAAATTCTGGGTGATTTTTGACTGATTGCATAAAATCTACAATCACTCCATCCATATCTATAAATAATATTTTCATTTTTTTAATTTAATTGATTTACCTAATGCAAATAAAATCCTATCTATATAATATCCATAATCTTCAATTTTAGCAACTTCACTTAACTCATCAGAGACTAACCATTCCTTATACTCTTTTATTAATTCTTTTTCTTTCTTGCCAATAGTTGAAAACTTTAGAATTTTATTGAACTTATCAGAAATAATATCCTTTTCATTAATCTTATAAACCATAAAAGCCCTTAAAATATGTTGATCAATAATTGGTTCTACATCTGGATTTGCCAAATGCCTTCCAAAGTGATAAAAAACAAATGCTGACTCTGTTTCATTAATATTATTACTAGCATCACTAAACCCTTTAATAATATGCTTTAACTTAAGTAAATCACCATTTTTCCATGCCATAGCAAACAAAAATTGCTCCAATGGAGTAGTTAATTCACTCATAATATTAGATGATATTTTATAATTGGAAGAGAAATCTCCAAAAACACCTTTAGTAATTAATTTTTTAAGCTTATCTGCATCTATATTTAAATCAAGTTTTGGGAATTTATCTTCATTAATTCTAAATTTATCAAACTCATCTCTTGCTTCAATTTTCTCTAAGTCTGTATATGTCTTTGCTTCTAATATCATTGCAAATATATCTGTAACTCTTTTTACTTTTTCTTCTAATGCCATATTTTTCATTTTCTTTTTCTCTTTAATTTTACATCTTCAGCTACATATTCTGTTATGGTTCATGCTAGGCAAAGTATTATTATGCCCACAAAACCCAACCAAAGACGGTTGTTATTTCTTCTATCATAATTTTAAGTTTTTTAATTTACAGCAAACCTATAATAAATTTATAAGAAATATAACAGAGAAAAAAGTCGCCGTAACAGGATTACGACCTCTACCCTTTTCACTAGATTACAGCAAGCTTTCAAACTAAAATTTGCACCAATTTTTGCACCGCTAATCAATCTACTAAATCAAATTTAATAAATTTATTTGATTATCTGAGTAATCTCATATTTTAAAAAATAATATTTACTGCAAAATAAGCTTCCCACAATAATAAAAAATTTATGTAAAATATGATGAGAAAAAAATTCAGAGGCTAACTCAATACTAATAAAAGAATAAACGTTATGTCAAAACAAAAATCACCTCCCTTGAGTTAATATCTTTTGATAATCTAACTTTTAACTATTCATCCTATTTATTTGAATCATCTTTAAAGGCCTTCGAAAAAGAAGATGCAATTAAACCTGTGGGTACAGCTACAAGGCCAAGCCCTAAGAAAACGACTAAAGAGGAAAATATCTTACCTCCAATAGTAATAGGATAAATATCTCCATATCCAACAGTAGTTAATGTTGCAACTGACCACCACATTGAATGAAAAATAGAAGAAAATGCCTCTGGCTGCACATTGTTTTCAAAATAATAGATGCCAACTGCAGAAAAATATAACAAAAATACTGTGGCAACACTAAAAATAATTAACTCGCTTTTTACATCTACAAATGCTTTCCTGAGATTTGAAATCGCATTATTATATTTTAAAAGTTTAAAAAGTCTAAAGAGCCTAAAGAGCCTAAAAGCTCTAACTGAACGTAAATCAATACCTATTGACAAGTAAAAAGGTAATATTGCTATTAAATCAATCAAACCGAAAAAACTGAAAATAAATTTTATCCTATTTCCTGAGAAGATAACTCGAAATATGTATTCTAAGGAAAATATTATAACAGAAAACAACTCAATTCCATTAAGAATCAATCTTTGGTTCTTAGAAAGATTAGGTATAGTCTGTATTGAAAAATTAATAATTGAAACAATAATAAGTAGCTGAATAAATAGATCAAATCTTCTACCATGCTTAGTGGTACTATCAAACAGTAATTCTTTTACTATTCTCATGATTTAAACATATCCTTCCATTTTCCACTAATAAGATTCTGATATCTTATAATACTTTTTTTACAACCTTCGATACCATTAACACATTGTTGCCTTCTTTTTTTCAAATTCTGATATGCTTTATCATTAGAAGGTGTTTTTCTTCTAGCTCTGTTTTTTGCAATAGATTGATCAATCTTAGCAAGTGTTTTTAATTTTCTTTGCAAAACTTCTTGGGAGTTTAGAAGTGACTCTTGATATCTTGTCATTTTTTTTTTTTTTTTTTTTTTTTTTGTTTTTTTTTTTTTTTTTTTATTATGTTTTTTTTTTTTTTTTTTTTTTTTTTTTTTTTTTTTTTGATTATACAGCAAGTATACAAAAATATGATTCATATAATATATATTTTAAATTAAACTTTATAAAGCTCGGAATAAGGACAGTAAGGCCAACCAAAAATAACCCCACTCATTTTAGTGGGTTTTAATTTATGCAAGAATTATTTTCTCTTCCTAAAACATCTAAAATTTTGATTAATCCACTAGTAGTTATAGCCTCAAAATTTCATTGGTAAAATCTAAACATGGGACGATCAACTCAATATAATAGAAAAATTAATAATACGTAGCAAGATTACAACCTCTACCCTTTTTACTAGATTACAGCAAGCTTTTAAACTAAAATTTGCACCACTTTTTGCACCACTAACCAATCTACTAAATCAAACTTAAAAAATTAATATGAGTTTCTGAGAAATTAGTTATTTTAAAAAATATACTTTTACTAAATGATAATAAGTGAGAAAAATACGAATTTTATAAGCTCAATTTATGAAACACATTTAGATAATATTAAAAATGTTTACAAAGTTTCTCCTCAAGGCAAAAAACCAATAATGCCACTAACAAACTTTATATTTGAATTCTTTATATTTAACTCTCTTTATCAAATAGATTGGATGTGTAGTTGTGAAAAAAAAACTATTATTTATCATGACAGAGAATCTGAAAATGAAAATAACCAAATAGCTAAGTTCCTGAAGTTTATTAGAAATAATAATCAATATGGTGATAGCTTATTAATAGATTGTTTTGAACCATTAAAACACATTATTGCTGAAGGAGAATGGACTAAAATAGTTGAAGATGAAAGAATAAAAATAGAAGACGGAGAGAACTTTTTCAGAAAACTAACATTGATCAAAAATAATCAATCTAAATTTTATCCAACAAAAGCTAATTTCAAACTAATTAAATCATGCTTGTATTTTATTGGAAATGTTAGAAATAACATATTTCATGGTACAAAAACAGAAAAACTATTAGATGAAGAATCACAATTAAGACGGCTAGAAATCTATGATATCTTTATTAAATGTGTAAATGCTTTATTTTTTGCTATTACTATATTAGTAGACAAAAAAGAGAAGATATCATCTTATAAAATACAGATACCAATTACTTCTCCAAGAATAGTATCTGCACGAATACTTGAATTAATTAATAAGCGAGAGGGTATTAAAGTTGAGGATTCTAGACTTATAAATCACATTGCTACTACTAATTTTAAACCAAATCTTGGAGATACTTTATTCTATCCAAGTGCAGGCTATGACATAATTACTCCTACAATTATAGCCTTAAAACATATTAATGATTTCTATTTTTATAATGAAAGTTATGACTTTAGAAAATTAGGTAGGATTAAAAAAGATCTAGAAAAAATTCTAAACTTAGACATTGATTATGATAAAGGGAAAAAGATATTCTTATTTAATTTTAGTGGAAGTAAGAAAAAATTATACTTTATAGCTAATGATAATAAAACTTTTCTTAAAAAAGAAGAAGTTAATCTAGGGTTCTACTTTCATCGTGGTGATAGTAATGGAGAAGGTGGAAGTGATCAAAAATGGGATTCTGATCTATTACCTGAATTAATGAATAAAATTAAATCCTCCAACAATTGTTTCTTCATTACTGATGGTCATCCTGGAGGATTATCAAATGACTTAAATATAATAGAAAAAATTAAACTAAAGAAGACTGAGAGAAATAGAGAATATTATATCGGTTACTTAAAATAACAATATGGGCAAGAATTCATTTGATAAAATACCGTTAAATAACCTTACAATAACTATTCTGTTTGTCTTAAGCCTAATATTTGCCTGCTAGAAGAATTCGTAAGATTAATATACAACACATTTTTTAAATGATTAAATCAAAATCATAAACTAAAACTCTGTTAAGTTGATTTATTAAAAAAACGTGAAGTAGCAGAATTACAACCTATACCCTTTTCACTAGATTACAGTAAGCTCACGAACTAAAATTTGCACCACTTTTTGCACCTCTAACCAATCTACTAAACCAAACTTAAGAAATTTATTTGATTATCTGAGTAATCTCTTATTTTTAAAATATTAAATCCGAATTAAATGTCCGTAAGGCTCACAGAAATAAAACACTCAAATGAGCAACTTTTGAGTTAAAAATAAATACAAAATATTTTGAGTATGAAAAAAAATATTGATTCTAATTTTAACTTTCACTCTATTTTCTTTTTATTAATTAAGCCCCTTTCTCTCTGCTTCAAATTTCACCTCAATCTTAGAAATTGTAAGAGGGAATTTATTAATTAGACCTGATAAATCGACTCTATTTATACATAATACATTATTTATTCTGGCTGATTCAATAGCTGCATTATTTAAAAATGAATTTGTAATGATATAAGGTATAAATGTTTCACCGTACTCTTTTTTATATTCTTTTAATGCATAAACAATCTCTTGCCCTGAAGATATGCCTAAATGAGTCTTGCTTTGTTTTACCTGAACTAAAAAGTTTTGATCTCCAAAAAATAGTACATCTGCTCCTTTATCATTTGTTTTAGGGGTTAAAACAGTAGAACCCTCAAACTCATTTTCAAGAAGTAGAGCAACAGCAGCTTCAAACATCAATGGTTTTAAATTATCTAAACCTTGAATTGTTGAAATAGCCATTTCATTATTATCACTATCAAAAATAAAGGTTAAATCATCCTTTAATTCTGTGTGAGAGATGTCAGCAGAAGGAAATAAAGTTCTTGTTGACTGATTTTCCTTATGTTCTAGTAAATTATCTAATGACTTATCGAAAGTAATTGAATCATCTGGAGAAACGGCTATTGGATAATGAATAAAAACATCTTTCGTTTGCCCTATTCTATACACTCTATCTGTAGCTTGCTGCTCTTTAGCAGGATTCCAATGTCTTGAATAATGGATAACATGATTTGCACCAGTAACATTTAAACCAACACCTGCAGATAAAGGAGACATAATGATAACATTAAAACCTTCTTTATTTTGAAATTTATCAACCTCTTGTTGTCTTGATAATTTCATTCTTTCACTAGTTGATTTTCTAGATGGTGTATCTCCATTTATTATGGATGGATTAATAGAAAAGTTATCATTTATGACACGCCTGACAAGCCTTTGCATTGCCTTGTCCTCTGTGAAGACTATACATTTTTCATTTTTTTCTTTAACATTTTTAATTATTTTAACTGATTTTTCTAATTTCACAGATGTATTTATTAATTCATCAGTAGGAATATTTTCTAATTGATGAGTTTTCAGATAAGGATGGTTTGATATACTTCTCAACTTAAGTATGCCTGACATCATATCTGAAGGGTTCTCTTGAAGTCTTTTGGTTTCGTTAGAGTAGATACCAAACTGAACCTGACTCATCATTACAGGGTACTTTTTAATAATCTTTTTTGGGAGCTCCTTTGCCACATCCTCTTTCAATCTCCTCATTAAAGTAGAGCCTATAGATTGCCTCAAGGTATAAGATAATAAGTTGAGATCTATATGACTATCACTTTGTGGTTTAATATATTTGTTTGAAAAGTCTTTAGCGCTAAAAAGTAGTCCTGGTCTGCAAAAATCAATAATACACCATAAATCCATTAAACTATTCTCTACAGGAGTTCCTGTCATTGCAATCTTAAAGTCAGATTTCATAGCTTTAGCTGCATTTGTGACTAGTGTTCCTGGAGTCTTAATCTTTTGAACCTCATCAAGAATTAGCAAGCCCCAATCAACGACTCCAAGAGTTATTTGATGTCTTCTTAAAGTCTCATAAGTAGTTAAATAAATACTGGAACTTTTAAAGTTCAATTGAGTTTTCAAAGCATCTGTTTCATCAATATAATCATATACCGATTCACCCCACAAGGTATTTATACTGCATTCTTTATTATTAAAAAATTTTTCATATTCATTTTCCCAATTCTCAAGCAAAGAAACAGGAGCAACAATTAATATCGGTTTTTTACTTCTATATTTAGCATACCACTCAATAAAATATAAAACCTGAAGAGTCTTACCCAGCCCCATATCATCTGCTAATAAAACCCCATCATTATTGTCAAAATTAGACATTGTTTGAAGCCAAGAAATTCCATTTTTCTGATGTTCTTTTAGGCTAATATTCTTTTTAAGGTTATTTATTGGTGAAAAATTATATTCAACATCTTCAAAAACAACCCTATTTCCATAATCTAATACGTCAGTATTTTCACTAATTATCAATACTCTTTTGTCAAGTGGTTTCTTTGTCTCATCCTCTTTTTTTGTAACAGGAGACATGGGAGAGTTTAACTGCTTTTCTGCATTATCAATAATTGATTCTAAACTAGCTATATCAATATTTGTATCTTTAAAATATACATCATCTTTATTATTGCATTTAGCATCTGCATGCTTTGCTTTTATTTCAGATAACTCATCAAAGTTATTTATTGTAATTCTTCTTTGACCCTCTTTTTTATCATCGATAACTATACCGGGAATCCACACATTTTTATGCGGCTGAATAAATGGGTAGAACTTAGGCTTATACACACCAAGCTCTATTACTCTATCGCTAAATCCATCAAGGTTTACAACATCAATATCCCAAAATTTTGTTAGCTCCTCATTAATCTTAATAAGCTCTTCTGAATTGACGGTTTTACAATCTTTGATTTTCGTTATTGATTCTTTAAGTTTATTGTCATCCCCATCACTTAAGATTACTTTATTTTGAACATCTCCATTTTTATAATTAACTATATCTCTAATTCCTTTATTTATAATTTTATCATTAAAAATTTTTGAGTTTATCTCATTAGAGATTGGCTCGAATTTAAACACATTATCATCAATCTTTTTTATCCTAATATCAATATCTTTTAAAGTATGAAAAACTGTTTCTTTAAGTATTTTAGACATAGTTGAAAATGCTTTAATAGCAAGTTCTTGAATTTCTGCAACAGCTTTATATCGCTGTTGTATATTGCTAAATTTAGATTCGTTAAATAAATCAACCTGATTTATAAGCCTGAACTGTGAATAGCTTAAAAGATTACTAAGTCCATTATTATTTTTTAACTTTAAACCTGTTCTGTCTTGTTTATGATAAATTATTTCTCCTGCTCCATCACCATGTGAGAAATTTTGGAAAGAATAGTTTAGTTTAAGACTACTATCTGCCAGTCCACTCCCCTGATGAGATAGATAGATGTCAAATTTATAGTAATCTGGAAACCCTAATTCTCTATAACTAAATTCATCAATATTATCAAAGGAATTAAAATGCTCAAAATCGACAACATGCTTTCCGTTAAGAGGGTACACTATTCCATTTATGATTAACTCATTTAAAATATTGTAAAGAGAGAAATTATCTTTTTCAACCTTTAATAATTCAAAATCGAGTTCTATATTTTTATTGTTATAATTAATTTTCATAGTACCTTTTCATCCATGCATCTAAATTCTCTTCCCAGCCATATTTAGGCTTATGAATAAACCTACCGCTTGACCTAAAGTTATAATTAGCCCCTATAGAACTACTAACACATATCTCCATTTTTGTTCTTTTTAGTTCAGATGTATTTCTCAGTGTATTTAAATTAAAATTAAAATCATTAGATTTATAAATATATAGAGCATTAGAAGTAACTGAAAATTCAACAAACACATAATCTTTTGACTTCATAATAATAGCACATGTACCTTCACTAGAGCTCATGAGCTTATACCTTGATTTAATATATTCCCTTTTTGCTTCATCTCCTTCTAAAGAAGCCTTATTAAACCTACTTCCCACTATATAAACTTCATCAATACTATCTATAAACTTCAACCAATATCTCTTTCTTATATTATCTCTAAATATTTTTTCAAATACATAGTTTAATAAATCCTTATTTATAATCTTGTTTAATCTATTTCTTGCCATTTCAACTTTAAGCTGTTGAGAATTAGATAGCTTAGAATTTTTCCATTTCTGAAAACTAATAGGATCACCTATGTATCTAATTGCTTTTGCTCTTGTACTTTGAATATAGTTCCGATATTTAGCATCTAAAATTAATTCTGCAAAAACTATAAGATAGGCCTCATGTTTATTGTGAGATTCTAAAATTAGAGCAATACTCTCAATAAAATCCTCATCAATAAACCTCGCTGGTAATAACTGAAGATAGCTATGTATTATATCAGTAAAAAATTCATATGTTATATCAGATTCATTCACTTTTAATAAAGATAAAATTTGTGAAAGTGGAATTTTATTTTTTATAAGAGCAATTGCAACTTCATCCGTTGCGTCTTTATTTAGGAAATATTCTGAATTATCTATTACATTTCTAACGCTCAAAAAAGCAGATTCTTTATCAATAGCATCAATCTTCTCGCTCATTAATTTTTTAAGAGCACTCTTATTTTTTACAGGAATAGTGTTCCATTCACTTAAAAGAATTCTCTGAAAATACGATAAGAACCTATCATTCCATAAATTATCAGATGAAAGTATTTGTAATGCTATCGAAAACTCAGCCTGTTGCATGAATATTGAGGATTTATTATCATCAGAAGAATAATTTAACGCTCCTAATAACCCTCTAATATTTTTCTTATTGTAATTTTGGATTATCATCTCATAACCTAAATCTTTTACTCCCATAAAGTACTCATATGCTTCTTTTATTTTTTCTTCATTTGGGAGGTTAACACCATCTCCAAGAGATAACTTATTTATACTTGATTTTACCCCTCTAATTGTTTCCTTTTGGAAAACATTGTATGCTTTTTCTGCAATTGAATTCTTATCAAAGTTAATATTTAAAATTTCTCTAATACTCATCATTTAGTCTTAACATTTCTCTTATTTGTTTCTCTGCATCTGTTATAACTTTAAATTCTACCCTTCTATTCTGCTTTCTACCTGATTTAGTGTTTAGGGTATTTAATCTTTTAACAGAGGAAAGGCCATTGGCAGTAGTATTAGTTTTAGTCCAATCATAAAGCTTCTTATCACTTAATTGAAATAGACAATACTCCAATACTGTCCTAGTTCGGTTTTGTGATAATTTCATATTATAGAAATAGGCCTCTGCCTCTGTATGCCCACGCATACCTTCAATTGATGTATGCCCTTCTATTCTGATCTCCTCAATATGGTCTTTATATTTTTCCGAATAAAGGATATTAATATATCTTGGGAAGAAATCTGATAATATCTCTTTATATCTTGACTTTAATGTTGATTTATTTGGTGCAAATTTTACTTGCGGCTCAGTAAACCTTATACTTAAATCACTTTCTATCTCCATTTGCCAATTCAAGATATCATTCTTAAACTCTTCCTTTAGATCAATATATATTCCATTTTGCAGTTCCTCATACTGTTCAGCTACTAAACTTTTTTCATCAAACTCTTCTTGTAACCTTAACATAGTTCCAACTAATAATAATATAAATATCATTAATAGAGCTGCCATTAAATCTCCAATAGATAAAGAAAACTGATTTTCATCAGATGAAAACAACTTCTGTTTCATTAGTTATTATTATCTATTAAGTCTTCTACAGTTTTTTCAAGTGCACTAACTATATTATTTGTATTGGTGTAGGCTCCATTTAGAGCAGTAGTATATTTATTTAAATATTCATCTAAAGTTGTAGAAGTTACATTTTGGTATTCTGTCAGGCCATTTTGTAATTCCTCAAAAATAGCATGTAACCCTTCCGAAATAGTATTGAAATTCTTTTCATAAGTCTCAGAAAGCACCTTAGAATTTTGTAAAACAGAAACATGTTTATCTAACAAATCGTGAGTAGAGTTTATCTGACTTTCAATAATACCTTTAAATTCAGTTAAATTACCATCTAATATAATTGATGAATTATTCAAATTTTTAACACTCTCATTGATGGAATTATTAAAACTATTCAGCAAAAAAGTGACATTTTTGGCACTTGATAGCATTTCATTAACTTGATAATTTACATCTTTATTGTCACTCAATATTTCTGAAATCTTATTTGTTAACTCGTCAAGATTTTCAGAATTAACAGTGTGTTTTGTATACAAATCATTAATTGAGCCATGCACCAACTCATTTGATTTAATAAAGTCCTCTGAAATCCTTTTATTTTGTTCAAATGCTTGAGATGCTGATTTATTGATTGTTTCTTCAACGGCTTCTTTAACTACACTCATAGTATCAGGAATACTTTCCAGTGACTTAGCAACAATTAATAATTGCTCGGCTAACCCCTCCATCTGATTTTGAGTGTCTCCAGAAATTGAGTCTTTAAAATCACTCATCATTTCAATCATTGAATTATTTAAATTATTTATTACTTTTTCAATCACCTTTGTGCCAGAATCTTCTTTAATTGATTTAAGTTCTTCCAGAACTGGAACTAATTTTCCTTCAACTAATTCAACTATCTTCTTATTACTATTTTCAATAAGTTTATTCATTATCTCTTCAATTGTTTCAGATAGTTCATCTGATAGCCTGCTTAATGAAGACGATTGATTTACAGACTGTTCAAGCAAAGAGTTAACTACACTTTTTAATTCCTTCTTCCCGTCATCTGTAGTGATAATAAAATATTCATCTAAAACTTTTTTTTGAACTTCTTTATCATGCGATAATATTTCATGCGCACTCATCTTAAATGAATTATCAAACTCCAAACATAATGCATCAATTTTTTTGGAAATTGAATAAACAATTGACTTTAAGAAGGCAGTGAATAAAAGTGATAACAACATTCCCCATATTGAGGTTATAAAAGCAGTTCCCACTCCAGACAACAGTACGGTAATACTTTTTTTAATTTCTTCAGTTGTTTCGAAACTTGAATATAATATCCCTGATGTTAGGCCTATAAATGTTCCTAAAACACCTAACCCTACTAATAAATTTGAAACATTATTAATCGCACCAACATTCATAAAAAGTGGAAAAATATTTTCATCGTTTACAAAATTGTTTGCTGAAACAGATGTTTTGTTATTCACAAATGTATTACTGTATAGACTCCAATTAGTTTTTGTTTTTTCAGATTTCTTAAATTCACCTTCAATTAAAGTTGCTTTAATTTTCAAATATCTAATGGATAAATAAATAACATATCCAATAAAAATTAATAACATCATTATAGACCAGAAGTCTGTAAGATCTGCTGAATTCCAAAACGGAATTATCTCATAAAAAAAATTCATTCTTTACTTATATAAATTAGGCTCGAAATATAGAAAACATAACTTGATTATCTTATACATATCTTAAAAAATAACTACTTTAAAGAACTAATTATATAGAATCATTAATTAATGATGAATCTATACAAACTCCATTCAATGCTAATGGAGTTGACACACAATTATTATTTTTCTCACATGAAAAAAAGATGATTGCACAAAATAATATTGCTGTTAATTTAAATTTGTTGCTTGTATACATAATTAGTGTCTTTTTATTTTATATTTTCTTTTATCCATATATTATAACTTATAATATCAATATCTTCAGAATCTGAATCTGACATGCTAGACAATAAATCCTCTTTATTATCTACAACATCCCCATCACTAATCTTCATAAAGATTAAATCTATCATTTTCTTCTCTCTTATATAATTCTCTTCTAATAATAAAGATTTATAATTTTTGTTAATACCTGCAATCTTATCATCAAGATTCTTATTCGAAACCAGCATTCTAATCATTAGTTCAGTAACTAATATTTTTAATTGGAATGATTTATCTAACAATAAAAAGTCCTCTTGCATAATCAATCTAGCAATATTCTTCTGAGATTCTTTAAAATTATTTTGATAGTAATAAATCAATGAACGATTTAAATAAATAAACGCATTATAAGATGGTAATTTCTTAATTACTTCACTCCTGCTTGCTTTATTTAAATAATCCAATGCTTTTTCTTTATCTGTTTTAGCGTAATTTAATACAAGTATATTATAGTAGTAAAATAGATATTTATCGTGCAAGAAACAATCGTATTCTTTCATGCCACTTAATAATTCTTCAGAGTATTTCAATGACTGTTTATACTTCTTAGTTTTATATAAACAATTAGACAGATAAGTTAATAAGGTGAGCTTCTCGTTATGATTTGACCTGTCAAATAACTTGTCCTTTAAAAAATCATTATAACTTTCAATTAGAAACTTCTCTAATGACTTATAATCGCGTTCCTGAAGCAATAAACGACTATACATTTTAAATAACCTTATTCTAAATCTAGTACTATTTACTAAATTCTTTTCTTTTGAGATCTTTCCATATTTTGTTTTAATCAGTTTAACTAAACTACCATCTGATTTTCCAAAATTCTGTTTGGTTTTTATATCATACATTATTTTAGCTAATAATAAATCCATCTCATCAATCTCAGATAAGATCTTAATATTATTTCTTTTTAGTTCAATATAATGATCTACATCAACAGAAAGCAGTTCATGAGAGATATGAATTATCTCTGAGTAAATGATAGATAAAACCTCATATAATTCTGAATCTATTGCTTCTTTCTCCGCTTTTTTCAGGAAATGAAGAGATAGTTCTAATTCCCCTTTGTTCTTATAAACTCTAGATAATAAAACAAAACTAAAAGATTTAGATTGTTTGTCTTTCCAAATATATTGCCATATCATAGAATTATTCAATTCATGATAGAGTCGGTTCTTAATTTGATAATAATTATTTGGATTTGTTTCTAGTTTTTTTAAGATATCTTTTGTAGTAAAATCACCTTTTTTCTTCTTCATATAATCAAAAAGATCTACATCCTTTCGATTTTTATTATCAGTTCTTTTTAGAAATAATTTAAAGAATCTAACCTCCTCCTTTGAAAGAGATTGTATAATAGTATCTAAAGCATTATTCATTGACAATATTATTTTCTAATATACTTCTTGCCATCTCTTATATACATGGATCCTATCGAAATATGATTTATATTACTATATCTTCTACCTAAAATATCATATATATAATAAGATGGAGCCTTATTAATATGAGGAATCATCTCATTAATAGATGTTGTAGGTGGGATTACATACAAGGGAGTAACACTAGTGTCAATAGTAGCGGGCACTGTAAAACTTGGCCAGATGACAACTAAATTATCTCCTGCTTGTTGATACAATTGTGGGCCACCATTAAGAGGATTATTTAACATATAGAGACTATCTCCTGGCGCAAAAATACCTTGAGGTATATTTTGTGTAAGGGTTAATATCTGCCAATTTTGTGGTGATGCATTAACTGGAGAAATCACTATGTTAGCAGTAATAACCGAATCTAATATAGATGTGTTTCCTGTATTTACAAACCAAAATCCTAATGAAAAAGGAGCGGCATACTGAACTGTATCAGCATGCCATACTCCTTCTACACTAACAATCTGTGATTTTACAGTTTTAGAAACTAAAACCACACAACATATGAAAACAAGTATCTTCTTATACATTACTTTCTATCTATAATATACCTTTTCTCAATCGTACCATCTTCATAAATAAAGAATAAGGTTTGATTGCTATTTATTGTTGTTTCTCTTCCTAATATATCAACTACTTTAATTAATTTTTTATCCAATGAACCTATCTCTCCTAATGAGGTGACGCTACCCATCTTAGCCCAAAAAGAACCATTCCAAAAGAACTCTACGCAACAATTTAATGTATCTACTCCATTAACATATGTAATACAAGTTATAATACTGTCTGTTAATGCCATAATAGGCAATGCATCATGAGTCCAAGTAAGACTATCTTCACCAACAATATATCCATTAAAGTCTGTCGTGACAATA
>Ga0206130_10003937_pt1 | contig 18798 bp, 10 predicted proteins | sample Helgoland_Spring_9_FD_148637 | JGI IMG/M metagenome (GOLD analysis project Ga0206130, IMG submission 148637) | Pelagic subsurface seawater microbial communities from Kabeltonne, Helgoland, North Sea - Helgoland_Spring_Bloom_20160512_1 | ecosystem: Environmental > Aquatic > Marine > Epipelagic ... | reverse complement strand
TTCTGCTGGTTTGGGTTTCTCGGCGGGTTTGGGTTTCTCGGCGGGTTCGGGTTTCTCGGCGGGTTTGGGTTTCTCGGCGGGTTTCTCGGCGGGTTTCTCGGCGGGTTTCTCGGCGGGTTTCTCTTTTATAGATTCACTTGAAGATTTAGAACTTGAAACACTGGAATCACTGGAATCACTGGAATCACTGGAATCACTGGAATCGCTTGATTCATCGCGAACTTGTATCTCGGAAAAAGAAGAATAATATTTATCTATTTCATTATCGAATGCTTTGGTTAATTTTCTACAGAGCTTTAGAGGATCTTTACCATTATTTACTTTTTCAGCATAGATACTCATTATGCGATCCATAAAATCAGTTATCACGGAGAATTCATTTGAACTCCTACAATTTATAACACGGACAAGAATAGAATCTGATCTACTTTCTATGATAATTGATATCATATTGTCCTCTCTAATATTTCCAAGAGTATATTGTTCTTTTGCTCTTACATAATTATCAAAGTGATCCCTGGCTACCGAGTTACTACATTGGAAACGATACTGGATGAATGGTAAGATCTCGGAACTTTCTTTTATTGCCAATAAATTCGCGATATAGGGATAAATATATCTGTTATTATGAAAATCTTCATTTTTTGTGTAAATCAGATGAATATTATCTTTCTTATTGGCAATGAAACATTTATCATAAAATTTCGAACAAATATTAAGTATGAGATCTTTCTTAAAATTATTGATTGGGTAAAATAATTCTGTGTTGATAGTATTGTATGTTTTTGGATTCATAAATGGTTTATTATCCGATGAAAATTCATTTTCGTGATTAATTTTCTGAATTATTTCTAAACATTTCGTATTAATAAATGAAATATTATCATTATCTAAATTACTCGTTAAAGACTTATTAAATTCATATACTATCTCTATTTTCCCATTTGTGTGAAAAAATAATGTAACATAGTAATTTAAGTCTTTAATATAAACCACCAATGCGAAGGTATTTTTTACCATAATTGAATTTGGAGCTCTAAATGAGTGCGGAACATAAATCTTCTTTGTTAATCTTAAGAAACTACTTTCTAATATTTCTTCTTCATCAATGGATTTCTTGGAAACCTTGTAATAAGATTCTTTATAATTGTCTAAATACAATTTTGAAAACGGATACTCATCGCACAATTTAATATCTTTGAACATCCTCTGAGTATTTATCGCATTATTTTCATTATTATTTCCTGATACAAGCAAAATTGGTTTAATTTTTTTGAAAGTTAATAAAGATGAAAGACTATTTATCTTTTTGTGTTTTTCGCTATCTAAATTAAATCTGAAATGAATGGATTTTTGTATCTTTTTTAATTCCGTAATATGAGATTTATCTTCGGTTAGATCAGCTAAACCTACGCGGGGAAAATATTTCCTTACCAATCCCTTTAAGATCTCCTCTCCCGTTAATTCATTATTGTCTTTTATGTATTTGAGATAGTCTTTTAATGTGACAAAGTGAATAGAAAGATTATCATAATCTTCCTCAACAAGAGTTTTATTTAGAAGATCTTCCACATCAAAATATTTAATAGTTTTATCCTTATTAATAATATTATAATCCAAACCCTTATCTGTGAAAATATCTAATGAAATATCTTCGGCATTATGGCTCAATGGCTTAATATTTTTAAAGAGATCTTTCTGTAACTCTTTTTTTTCTAACTTGGCTAAACCTTCGACATATAGTTCTTGTCTCCCGGGGAACCAAACATTCCAATTCTTACGGGGAAAGTTATCCTCCATGAATTCTTTGTTCTTTTTGAGAAATGTTTTGAATTTATTTAGTTTTTTAAAATCGGGAAAATGTTCCTTAATATAAGCTCTAAATTTATCATTTGGCACAACTTTTTTCTCTAACTCCCGAATATCTTCATTATCTATCTTGGGATAATTAATAAAAGCAAAAATGTGATCTGAATTAATGATATCATTTACAGAAATAGCTATCTTATTAAAAATAGATCTTATTGTATCGGTATTTTGAATAGGATATTTCAATTTAATTTCTTTTTTACTATTTATGTCTTTGTGTTCATAAATAGTAAATTGGGTATTTATGGGATCACATAAGAGATCTTTCATTATATATTAAGATAATTAAAAAATTTAAAAATTAAAAAAATTAGATTTTATATTAATTAATAAATAATTAAATTATCATATTTATTTACTTTCAACGATTTAATTTTTTAGATCCATCGGTGTACTTGTTATTTCCTGACCACAATAATCAACCGGTTCCTTACCATAATCTTTTGGGATATAAATACCCATTTCTTCGGCATTTTCCAATAAGTATTTCATGTTGTCCCAGAATTCAGGTGGATGTCCTGTTTCTTTGCTCATTATGTGAGCCATTTCATGAACCGCTACAAATGTGACCGTATTATCATCTATAAATTTCTCGGTTTCTTTTTCCCTAATACAAATAGATAATTCATCACCTTTGTTAACTGAATATGCGACATATCTCGATCCGGGTATATTTTCTGTTATTATATCCGAATCAAAATTATCAGATAATCTTTTTATTTCTTCTTTTTTTGTATCCTTCGGTTCACAATGCTTGATTAAATCTTTTAATTTAATACTTAATGTACCCAATCTGTTTGCAGCCTCTTGTTTATCGGGTAACCGCCTGACATAATATTCTTGATTATTTGTTGTAGCATTGACCAAATCAAGGTTCAAACTTTTTCTTAGAAAGTTAATGTAAATAAACCCTGCCAAACCAACGCACAAAAGAATAGTGAATTCTCGGGATTGTAATTCCATATAAATATTATATATTTAAAAAATTTGATTAAAGATAAGTTAAATTTGATATTAAAAACAATTAGATTATTATTAATTATAATGTCTATTAAATCATTTCAAATAGTTGATTTGGTTTCAGACGATATCTATGTTAAAAATAATAAAACGGCTAAGAGTGTGAAAAAATTCTGTATCACGATTTACGGTAAAAATGAAAATAATGATAATGTGGTTTGTCATGTCCTCAATTATTTACCATACTTCTATCTTAAAATACCCTTAGAATGGGGTACGACGGAGGGTAGAAATTTACTGAATAGAATATGCCAAAAAAAGAGAAATAGAGATAATGAAATTACAATTATGAAAACATTTATTATGGGTTCGGGTGATAATTCATCCAAAGTAATTAGAGGTAAAGACTTTTATTCTTTAGAATGGGATAATCAACGCAATAAAGTTGTAGAATATAATTTCTTAAAAGCATGTTTCACTAATCTTGGAGATATGAAAAAGGTAATTATGGAGGTGAAGAAGTTTTATAACACCTACGGCAAAAATAGTGAGTTCACATATACGGATAAAGATAAAGAATGGATTGAACTTGATAGAACTTGTTCTGAAGATAAAATTTGTGACAGCAATTTATATGAAGCATCTTTGCATCCTATAATTAGATTTATTCATGAAAGAAATATTAACCCAACGGGCTGGATCCAGTGTGAAACAATGGAAAATTTGTCTCTGCGGAGTGTATTTTCTCAATATGATGAAGAATATTGTTGTGATTGGAAAAATGTTGAACCAATTGAAGATATACGGACAAGTAATTATAAGATTGCTTCTTTTGATATTGAGTGTGATAGTTTAACAGGGGATTTCCCGATGGCACAAAAAGATTATAAGAAATTCGCGGCTTCAATCTTTGATTCGTATAAAATAATTAGGAAACAAAGGGCTTTAAAGATAGAATTAAAACCCAACGATGATTATGATTCCGATTTTGATGATGAAGAAGATATTGAATATTTAGAAGATATTACAATGAATCTTTTAAAGTTTGGGTTTAAATTAGATGTACCTAATGTAAAGAGTTATTATGAATTTATCGACGAGTATGAATTTGAAACCTTGGAAGATAGAATTATTCTAGAAGATAATATGAAAACTATTGTAAATGAAATATCTAAAATTTCAGATATCTTAAGAATTATTAATGAAGAAAAAAATAAAAATAAGGAACGCGACAATATCATCGAATTAATGAAAGAAATTATTACAGAAAATGCCTTCGGTCCCCGCAGAGGAGCGGATGATACGGAAGAAGATAAAGAAGTAGTAATAAAGGGAGACCCGATTATTCAGATTGGAACAGTCTTTCATGATTACGGAACCAATAATTGGACACGAAATATTCTTGTTATTGGTCCCAAAGAAAACATGACGGATGAAGAAATATGCGATAAAATGGATAATCTTAATATAGATGTTGTCTCTTGTAAAGATGAGAAAGAATTATTGAAAAAATGGTCGCAATTAATTAAAGACGAAGATCCGGATTTTATAACGGGTTATAATATCTTTGGTTTTGATTTTAGATATATTAAAGAAAGAGTTGATGTCTATTTCCCCTGTCCAACAACTTCATCGGGGGGATGTTTATGTGATAAATGGGGACACGATGACACTTGTCCAAAATCCGAATTTTATAATTTAGGAAAAATCGATGAAGGTGAAACAAGTCATCGTAACAAAATTTGTAATTATAAAGTTCAAGATTTAAATTCATCTGCTCTGGGGGAAAATAAATTATCATATTTTACGATGGACGGTCGTATCCTCTTTGATATACAGAAAGAGATTGAAAAAGGTCATAATTTAGATTCTTATAAACTCGACAATGTTGCTTCGCATTTTATGAGAGGAAAACTAAAAGAAATAAACAAGAAAAGAATCCAGGTTTCAACAATTGGGAATCTCAAAGGAGGCGATTTTATCTCATTTAGTCTTCATAGCAATATTGGAGAGGAAACATATGAAGATGGAAAGAAAATTAAAATTAGATGTATAAAAGAAAATAATATTTATTTAGAAGAAACATTAAATCTAAGATTGGAAGATTATCATAAAATTGAATGGTGTTTGAATAAGGACGATATTTCACCCCAAGATATCTTTGATAAACATAAACATGGGGGGGCATCAGGTAGAGCCGAGGTAGCAAAATATTGTATTCAGGATTGTGAATTATGTATTAACTTATTGGTTCTATTGGATATTATTCCTAATAATTTAGCGATGGCGAATGTATCATTTGTTCCGGCTTCTTATATCTTCTTAAGAGGCCAGGGAGTTAAAATTACGTCAGTTGTGACAAAAGAATCTTCAAAACGAAATACAAGGATTCCCGAATTAATTAAAATTCCGAATCTTAAAGATTATGTTAAGATGGCGAAAAAGGGGTCTTCGGAACAAGAGATCATAGATCAGATAGAAGAAGATGCCGATTGGAGGAAACCAACTTCATGGGAATTAGAAAGTTGGTTAAAAGAAATTATGAAAAAGGACAAATATAAGATTCAAGGTTATGAAGGAGCTATTGTTTTAGATCCTACACCTGGGATATATCTCGATGATCCAATTGCTGTTCTTGATTATGCTTCATTGTATCCATCATCTATTATTGAGAAGAATATTTCACACGAAACTTATATCGAAGATTACTCTTTAATTGAGAAGAATGGTTGGATAGAAGATATAGATTATCATACTATTAAATATAAGAATTGGATTTATAAGGGAAAGGGTGAAGGGGATGTGGTAGAAAAGTTGTTAGATGAAGAAAAACCTGAAATTGTTTGTCATTTCTTGACTAAGGATTTCATGAAGAGAAATGAGATGGTCGGGAAATCGGAAGAACCCATGGGAATTATTCCAGCTGTCTTGGCTCATCTATTAAGTGCGAGGAAAGCAACCAAACAAATAATGAATAAAGAGAACGATGAATTTAAGAAAAAAGTCCTGGATGGATTACAATTGGCCTATAAAGTCACAGCTAATTCTGTTTATGGTCAATTGGGTGCGAAAACCAGTCCCATCTTCAAATTACAATTAGCCGCATGTACCACTTCAGTTGGTAGAGAAAGATTAACGGTTGATGCCACGAATGGCGTAGAGGTGTGGGCTAAAGCGAGTGGCTACGATAAACCTGAAGTTGTTTATGGTGATACAGACTCTGTCTTCATTAAATTCAGTAGAAAAGATAAAGACGGTAATATCCTGGAAGGCAAGCAAGCACTAGAACATTCAATTAAGTGTGGACAAGAAGCGGGTGAATTTATTAAAGAATTAATGAATAAGGAAGGAAAACAGCCTCAAGTCTTGGAATATGAAAAAACATTCTGGCCATTTATTCTTATCTCTAAGAAAAGATATACTGGTGATAAATACGAGTTCGAACCCACCGGGGCAAAGAGAACTTCCATGGGTATTGTTTTAAAAAGGAGAGATAATGCACCAATAGTAAAGTATGTATTTGGTCATGTGATTGAGAAAATAATGATTGAAAAAGATTTCGATGCTACGGTGGAATGGTTAAAGAAAACTTTAAAACAAATCAGAGCTCGCAAATTTGCTTTATCATATTTTGTAATATCTAAGTCGTTAAGAGGTTATTATAAAAATCCACAGAGTATAGCCCATAAAGTATTAGCAGATAGAATGGCTGAGAGGGATCCGGGTAATAAACCGAAAGCAAATGATAGGATACCATATGTTTATAAGATTGTTGACGATAAGCCAATAAAAATTGGCTATAAGATTGCGAAAGAAACATATCCATGTGGATTTAAGAAAGTTAAAAAGAAAATTCCAGATGGGGTTTATAAAAAGGGGGCAAAAAAAGCCGGGCAAATAAAATATAAAACAATTTACGTTGATGGGGATCCAAAATATAAAACAAGACCGATAAGAGGTGAAGCTAAATACAAGAAAAAGGTAATTTTACAGGGTGATAGAATAGAACATATTGATTATATGAAGGATGAATCTATTCCCAAAGAAGATCGATTAATTGATTATGAATTTTATATTACGAATCAGATTATGAATCCGGTGAAACAAGTCTTAGACTTAAAAATGGATCCTAAAGAAACTGAAAAATTATTCTTAAAATAATTATGAAAATTATTTATAACAGATAATATAAAATGGTTCTGAAGCGTATGTTGGGTGGTGGATTAGAGAAGGCGTCAAATGAAATGAGTAAGAAGATGGGTGCCAATGGACAAATCTATATGTTTTTTTTAGGTGTTATGGCCTTAATCCTAAAGACATTAGTGGTTCAGTGGGCTTACAATAAGATATGGCCTAAACTTATGGTGAATAGTGGTCAGAGTATAGAGAGATTTAAGCCTTTAGATTTCCATGAAGCATTTTTATTGGTTGTTTTATTTATGTTTCTTTAATTAAATTAATATTCTATTTTTTTTTTCTATTCTAAGGTATAAAATAATGGGAGGAGGATTAATGCAACTTGTAGCTTATGGCGCTCAGGATATTTACCTTACGGGTAACCCGCAGATTACTTTCTTCAAGGTTGTTTACCGGAGGCACACTAACTTCTCAATGGAATGCATCCAGCAGACTATGAGTGGTACAGTCGCTGATAGTGGTAACTCAACTGTCACTATTTCTCGTAATGGTGATTTAGTATCAAAGATATATGTTACAGAAAGTTCGGCTACTGACCTGCATAGCGGTACCCACTTAATAAGTGAAGTAGAATTAGAAATCGGGGGTCAGCGCATTGACCGTCAAACTAGGGAATGGATGAATATTTGGACTGAATTAACTACCCCCCCCGGTAAAGCGCGCCCCCTTAAGATTATGCAGTTAGATATGGGTCATAAATTAACAGCAGCAACAAGCACGGGTGTAATTATGGCCCAAATCCCACTTCAATTCTGGTTCTGTCGCAACCCGGGTCTCGCTCTCCCTTTAATTGCCCTTCAGTACCATGAGGTCAAACTCAAGTTCACTTGGGGGGCAGTGACCACCAGCGTCGGCGGTGTTTCGAACACGGCTTCTCCAATTGTTTGGTGTGATTATATATACCTTGACACAGACGAACGACGCCGTTTCGCCCAAGTATCCCATGAATATCTAATTGAACAAGTTCAGATACAAAGTTTAGGTGGTACTCTTAGTCAAAAATTAAATTTCAATCATCCGGTAAAGGAACTTATCTGGACTACCCCCCCGCTCACATCAGATAGCGGATCTTCGACCCTGACTTCGCAGCTACAGTTGAATGGTCATGATCGCTTTTCGGCACAAGAAGATGAATACTTCTTACTCAGACAACCATATGATTATCACACTAATGTTCCTCATCAGAATTTACCAGCGGGCTTACAAGGAAGTGATGTTGTGCAAACGACTGGTGTAGAGCTTCTTACTAATGTAATTAATGCCGCCGCGAAGGGCGGCACCAATGTAGTCGTACCAGCTAATACAGTTTTTATTGGTAATGTTAATACCTTGGATAACGGAGATGATACGGCATTTACCGCCGGGACATACGTGATCGGCGCCACCGCATCTGCTGGTTATATTGGTGGCGGTGCTGGGGGTGTATTACTATTACCCTCAGCCCTGGGGGCTTTATTTGAGGTCGGAAAAAGATATAGAATAGGCGTCGCGGGCGCGCATGCCAAAGCGCGGCACGCGCGTGCACCTGGTCACTGGTTCAACGGGCAGAATATCCCTTCAACAAAGCGCCACCCCAGCTCCACCCCCCTCACGCTTGAGGTCGTGGTAAACGGGAATTTTATAGTTAGTGGCTCCGGTACCGCCGACGCCACGCATGCCAAAGCCACGGATGTATATGTTAATATAGATACGGTCTTGGCTACTGGCACGTCAACCACAGGGGCCGGCGCGCTGGGCGCCGGACATTTCTCAATCGTGAGCCTTAAAGAAATTCATGGAGGAACGTCCGGTTACCATGAAGCAAGTACAAGTAAGATGACTGAAAGAATTAATGTTTACTCTTTCGCCCTTAAACCGGAGGAACACCAACCTTCTGGGACGTGTAATTTTTCGAGAATTGACAATGCTAAATTAATATTTACAGGCACCGCCCCAACATCGACGTGCAATGTGTATGCTGTTAACTACAATGTCCTTCGTATCATGAGTGGTATGGGTGGTCTAGCCTACTCGAACTAAATGATCAAACTTCTAGATAGATCATAATCTAATTTAATTAAATTTTTCTTCTTACAAAAAATAACTATTGTTTAAAATAGTTATTTTTTCTTTTATTTTATATTATATTATTAAAATGGCTGGAGGATTAATGCAATTAGTCACATACGGTTCACATGATGTTTATTTGACTGGGAACCCACAAATAACATTCTTCAAAATTGTTTACAGAAGACATACGAATTTTGCTATGGAATGTATTGAACAAGTCTTAAATGGTGGGACACCGAAAGCTGGGGGGATTAATACTTGCACCATCTCAAATAGCGGGGATTTAGTTCATGATATATGGATCGAAGATAAGGCTCGGACTGGTTCTCATGGTGATATATATAAATATATAGATAATGTTGAAGTTGATATTGGCGGACAAGTAATTGATAAGCAGCACGGTGATTGGAATGCTATTTGGTGGAATTTAACAACTCCTGAATCAAAAGTGGGGGGATTAGAGGAGTGTTTTATGGGGAATATTAATGTGGAAGGTGGTGAAAATGATCGTTTTTTTTGGTATCCTCTTAATTTTTGGTTTTGTCGGAATGTTGGATCTGCTGTACCACTTATTGCTTTACAATATAACGAAATGAAATTAAAAATAAATTGGGGATCTGTTAGTACAGTTAGTCCCAAAGCAATTGTGTTGGTAGATTATATATGCCTTGATACCGATGAAAGAAGAAGATTTGCTCAAATATCTCATGAATATTTAATAGAACAAGTTCAAAGAATACATGGTCCCGCGGATACTGATAATATTAATTTAAATTTTGATCACCCTGTTAAGGAATTAATTTGGGTAAATGATATGACAGCACCCGCGTCTTCTACCGGTGCGACATGTAAATTTGGTGCGATGAAAGATCCGGTGAGATATTACGTGGGGGATCAATTAAAATGTAAAATACAATTTAATGGCGAAGATAGAATTTCTTACAGACCTTCAAGATATTTTAAAGTAATTCAGCCTCTGAAATATCATACAAGGGTTCCAGGGGAATGGGGTCCGGTAAAACAAAGATTAGAAGTTATTGGGGATGGTCAGCCGGTAGCTTCGGGTGATCCTAAAATTGAAATAGCTAGTAATACAACTGTTAGAATCGGTCATTATAGTTGGTTAAAAGATGTTCTGATAGTAGAAGACACTGTAGAACTCATGGGTCTGACGCCGCCCACAACAGTTTCCAGCGGTAACAATGACTCGACTATAAGGTCTATACACGGAGATGTAGAGACGAATAACGGAAGCCAAAGTATAGCCCCGGGCGGCCTAACTGCTGTCACTGACTCCGGAGATTTAACGGGAAATGCCAATCAACTTCATATAAATGCCATTAGCGACCCCAAAGTGACCGCCGGCAATACTTACGGAATTGAATTCAATACAACATCATACTCAGGGTCATCAATAACAATTGATCTAATATTACATAAAATAAAATATAGAGAAGCGAAAACATTGATAGCTGGTAATAAAGATCAAAGTTCGGGTATATATTTGTATTCTTTCGCCCTTAAACCCGAAGAACACCAGCCATCCGGTACATGTAATTTTTCTCGCTTGGATAATGCTAAATTGATATGCTCGGGGGGCAATTTTGGATTAGCTACGAATACTTATAAGATCTTCGCAGTAAATTACAATGTTCTCCGCATCATGAGTGGTATGGCTGGTCTTGCTTACAGCAATTAAATACCCATAATTAGATAAATCATATCTATTCTTTGTAAAATTAAATAAATCTAAGTTTTATTTGATTAATTAAAATTTAAGTTAATTATTTCCCAGAATTTTTTTCTATTCTAAGGTATAAAATAATGGGAGGAGGATTAATGCAACTTGTAGCTTATGGCGCTCAGGATATTTACCTTACGGGTAACCCGCAGATTACTTTCTTCAAGGTTGTCTACCGGAGGCACACCAACTTCTCAATGGAATGCATCCAGCAGACCTTGGGTGGAACTACTGCTGCGAATGCTAGCCAAACGTGCACTATTTCCAGGAACGGTGATTTAGTCTTTAGTTCATATATTACTATAGAACAAGCCCACGCTGATCCGACTGTAACTAGTCTTACCACTAAGGATAATCATCACGCAGGTGAGGCTGGTGCTGTATATGATCTTGTTGATTCTGTTGAGGTTGAAATTGGAGGTCAAAAGATCGATAAACAATATGGTGATTGGAATGCCATATGGTGGGAAGTATCTACACCCGCGAGCAAAAGGGGTGCATTAGAAAGCATGTTGAAACAGGGTGATGAATATTCATCCAACGCTAATAATAAAGTTTGGTATCCCTTAAATTTTTGGTTTTGTCGTAATCCTGGTCTTGCTTTACCTTTAATTGCTTTACAATATCATGAAGTGAAACTTAAATTTGTGTGGGGCCCCGTTTCGCCCAATTCAGTTGAAGTATGGTGTGATTATATTTACCTTGATACCGATGAGAGACGCAGATTCGCTCAAGTATCCCATGAATATTTAATTGAGCAAGTACAGAGACAAACAACGGGGGGTAATACTGATTCTGTTAAATTAAATTTCAATCACCCCGTTAAAGAATTATTTTTTGTAAATTCCCGTGGTTCTACTGGGAGTAAAGCTGGATGCGAATTTTTCCCTATAGGACATACACCGGGCGGCGATGTTACATTTGTGCCGGGTGGTGTAGAAGATGATCTTCAATTGAAATTACAACTCAATGGCCACGATCGTATGGCTTATCAAGATGCTAAATATTATAAGAAAGTGCAATTATGGCAACACCACTCATATTGCCCCACGAGTACACCGGGCCACCACTCAGTGCAGATGCTTGCCAGCAAGACAGCTTATCCCGCCAATGGCGTACTTTGGAGTCACAGTAAAACTATTCGTCTAAAAGATGTATACTGGAATGTAGAAGCTGGACTGTGTGGAGCCGACACTCAGGTAATCGTAAAGGGTGGGGCTCTTGCTACTGCGGGAAAAGTCGTATCACCGGTGGATCTCACCGATGTGATGGCTTGGTCAACGGGCGGCGGAGCTAAGGCTACGCATGCTAACACCACGTCTAATCGCCACAGAAATATAGTCCCCGCTCACTATGGCCTCGGCTTAAAAGTCATCAGTGTTGTTGATAGACACGGTCATATATATTTTGAATATGATGAACTTCCGACCATCGTTGGAGGTGATGTCGACAATCTATCGAATATCTACTGTTATTCCTTTGCCCTTAAACCCGAAGAACACCAACCGTCCGGCACATGTAACTTCTCCCGCATTGACAATGCTAAATTAATGTCTGATACTGCTATGGGTGATGCTAACACTACAATTAAGGTATTCGCTGTTAACTACAATGTCCTCCGCATCATGTCTGGTATGGGTGGTCTTGCCTACTCTAACTAAATGATCAAACTTCTAGATAAATCATAATCTAATTTAATAATTAAATTTTTCTTCTTACAAGAAATAACTATTGTTTGAAAATAGTTATTTTTTTCTTTTATTTTATATTATATTAGTAAAATGGCTGGGGGATTAATGCAATTAGTCACATATGGTTCTCAGGATGTTTATTTGACGGGGAACCCACAAATAACCTTCTTCAAGCTTGTTTACAGAAGACATACGAATTTTGCTATGGAATGTATTGAACAAGTCTTAAATGGTGGGACGCCGACAGCTGGGGGGATTAATACTTGCACCATCTCAAATAGCGGGGATTTAGTTCATGATATATGGATTGAAGATATAACACGTGACGGCGAAGAAGGTAAAATATATCAATACATAGATAATGTTGAGATTGGTATTGGTGGTCAATTAATAGATCGTCAACATGGGGATTGGAATGCTATTTGGTGGAATTTAACAACACCCGAATCAAAAGTAAGTGGATACGCAAATTGTTTTTTAGGTGGCATAAGAACCGAACATGTATCCTTGGCACATTCTTTTTGGTATCCACTTAATTTTTGGTTTTGTAGGAATGTTGGATCAGCTATACCTCTTATCGCTTTACAATATAATGAAGTTAAACTTAAAATACTTTGGGGATCCAATAGTATAGTTAGTTCTAATGCAAAAGTGTTGGTAGATTATATATTCCTTGATACTGATGAAAGAAGAAGGTTTGCCCAGATATCTCATGAATATTTAATAGAACAAGTTCAAAGAATACATGGCCCCGCAAATATTCAAAATATTGATCTAAATTTTGATCATCCTGTTAAGGAATTAATTTGGGTAAATGATATTTTAAATTCTACATTATCTGGTATAACTGAGACTAGTTCTTCGGGTGCTACGTGTTATTTTGGATATATGCGAAGCCAAGGTTTACATGCCGACCATTTATCATGTAAATTACAATTAAATGGCGACGATAGAATTTCTTACAGACCTGCTAGATATTTTAAACTTGTCCAACCCTTAAAATATCACACAAGAGTTCCGGGTGGATACGGTCCAATAGAACATATTCAAGTTATTCACGGGAGGGGCAGCCATGCAAGTGCGGCCGATGCCCCGACGCATTTAAGCACGGGGGAAACTAAAGTAATAGGTATTTTCACATTCCAGCATCTACACCAAATAGTTAGTTGTGTCCCCCAAAGTATCTCCGGCTCTAATGGGTCTGAAATAAGGTTCAAGTTACAGCAGGGTACGGCTAGTCACAGTGAGGGTGGTTTGAGCATCACGGGGGCTACTGACATATCCGGTACTTACTCTGGTCAGGGTCCACACACAGTGGTCCCTCTTACGGAGAATAACTCTGATGCGGGAACAACATTGGCCGGATCATTTACAAATGCAAGCAGCTCGGTTGAGGTTACTATGGAACTGATAATTTTTGATATATATTATAGAGATATACGCCGATTAATTGGAGGGGGGAAATACAACCTTGCGAATATATATGTTTATTCTTTCGCCCTTAAACCCGAAGAACACCAGCCATCCGGTACATGTAATTTTTCTCGTATAGATAATGCCAAATTGGTGTGCTCCGAAGATTTTGGAGAATCTACGAATACTTATAAGATCTTCGCAGTAAATTACAATGTTCTTCGCATCATGAGTGGTATGGCTGGTCTTGCTTACAGCAATTAAATACCCATAATTAGATAAATCATATAAATCATATCTATTCTTTGTAAAATCAAATAAATCTAAGTTTTATTTGATTAATTTAAATTTAAGTTAATTATTTCCCAGAATTTTTTTCTATTCTAAGGTATAAAATAATGGGAGGAGGATTAATGCAACTTGTAGCTTACGGCGCTCAGGATATTTACCTTACGGGTAACCCGCAGATTACTTTCTTCAAGGTTGTCTACCGCAGACACACTAATTTCTCGATGGAGGCTATTGAACAGACGTGGAATGGGCCGGAGGGTGGGCTTACTGCTGCCCGCTGTACGGCAACTATTTCACGCAATGGTGATTTAGTTCACAGAATGTATTTAGAACTTGATGGGACAGTAGCTACTAACCACGCCAATATTACATCTACTAGTATTACTGATGTTGAACTTGAAATAGGTGGACAAAAGATAGATAAACAAACTGGACAATGGATGAATGTTTGGTCTCACTTAACCGAACCAAATCCGTCCGGAGCCACAGGCGAATCAACCGGATCGATCGCGATCGGCACATTATTTCAAAATATGTCAGGTATGGGAGGTTCGGATACTAATGCAGCTGATGCAGTTAAATATTTTGTCCCATTACAATTCTGGTTTTGTCGTAATCCGGGTCTTGCCTTACCTTTAATCGCACTTCAATATCATGAAGTTAAAGTTATATTAAATCATAATTTCGGAGTATCCAATGGGACCGCCGGCGCCTTTTCGGCCTTTACGTCCAATAAATTATGGTGTGATTATATTTACCTTGACACCGATGAACGTCGTCGTTTTGCCCAGGTTTCACACGAATACCTTATTGAACAAGTTCAAGAACAATCTCTAAGTACGCCAACAGGGTCGAGTGATCTTAACTTTAATCATCCAGTTAAAGAATTAATATGGTGTGTTGATTACCTCGCCAGTAATCCGGCACTCGGTCAATTAACTACTATTGCTACTGCTGCTTCATCGGCAACTTATCAACTTAAATTAAATGGTCATGATCGTTTTGCCGCACGTGACTGGAGATACTTCTCTCGTACTCAAGTATGGGAACACCATTCAGGCGCTGGTGGATTAACGGCAGGTGAGGCTGCTGCAACTGGCGCCTTTTCTGATGGAATTGGAGTATATTCATTTGCCCTCAAACCAGAAGAACACCAACCAAGTGGAACCTGTAACTTCTCTCGCATTGATAACGCTCAATTAGTAGGCATTGCTGATTGTCTCGCTAATAGAATATACGCCGTCAACTACAACGTCCTCCGTATCATGTCGGGTATGGGTGGTCTTGCCTACTCGAACTAAAGTTCTTAGGCATACTCGAACTAAAGTTCCTTAATATAATGTCCTTAAAACATTCATAAAATTCTAAAATTTATTATCTCATCTTAAGATAATTTTTAAACTTTTCTTTATAAAGATTAAATAAATATAAGTTTTATTTAATCTTAAATTTTTTTTCTATTCTAAGGTATAAAATAATGGGAGGAGGATTAATGCAACTTGTAGCTTATGGCGCTCAGGATATTTACCTTACGGGTAACCCGCAGATTACTTTCTTCAAGGTTGTCTATCGCAGACATACCAACTTCTCGATGGAGGCGATTAAACAGACTTTCAATGGCACTGTTGGTTTCGGTAATGATGTTTCGGCGACCATTTCAAGAAATGGTGATTTAGTCTACAGAATGTATTTGGAACATACGGCCAAATTCACACAATCGGAGGGCGCTGATGCTAATGATAATGCTGGATTATGTGAAAGATACGGTGATTCATTAATTAAAGAATGTGAAATTGAAATTGGTGGTCAACGAATTGATAAACATACTTCCATGTGGAATCGTGTATATTCTGATTTAAACCAATTTAATCCAAGTGGTCATTTTGGAGGGAATAATAATATAGGAGGGAACGCCGGTATCACTGCCGCGACAACCGGGACATTATATCAATTAATGTCCGGAAATGGAATCGGTGTTAATTCAGACGCCGGATCCGCGGGCAACGATTTTGGTGTCAGCGCGGATGGAGGAGTCGTGAATGGATTTACGTATACAGCAAACGGAGGATCAAATGTTAATGTAGATGTTGGAAGAATATTTTTACCGCTTAATTTCTGGTTTTGTCGTAACCCAGGACTTGCTTTACCTTTAATCGCCCTTCAATATCACGAAGTTAAGGTTAAAATGACTTTTGAAACTAAAAAAAATCTAGCCCGTACTTCAACCGCTGTGGATTTTGCTGCTGCTGCTGACGGTGATACAAACTGTACCGCAACCGACACAAATTTTGATTTGTGGTGCGATTATATCTATCTTGATACCGATGAGAGACGCAGATTCGCTCAAGTATCACATGAATATTTAATTGAACAATTGCAGTATTCGGACAACACGATTTCAAGCGCTTCACCTTCAATAAACCTTAACTTTAATCACCCAGTTAAAGAATTAATTTGGTGTACCCGCAATGAAACTGTCGCCGATGACGGCGGTAGATGTCAACCTCTCGCGAGCGGTAAGGGTGACCCTACAGCAGGTCCTGTATCATTAGATGAAATGGGTGGAAATTGGCAATTAAAACTAAATGGACACGACCGTTTTAAAGAAAGAGATTCTAGATATTTCACTCGTACTCAAGTTTGGCAGCACCATACTGGATATGGGGGGGTTCCAACATTGGGACACAATGATGTGGATTTAACAGGTGGGGACACAGGTGTGGCGTTGGGTGGTGATTCAATTGCCGTCTATTCTTTTGCTCTAAAACCCGAAGAACATCAACCATCGGGGACTTGTAATTTTTCAAGGATCGATAATGCACAATTAGCTGGGACGAGCCTTACTACGATGAGAATGGATTCTTCCCCCATACTAGAACCAATTGGCACCGCCGATGAAACAGACTCAGTTAAACTAACAATCTTCGCCGTCAACTACAACGTCCTCCGTATCATGTCTGGTATGGGTGGTTTAGCTTACAGTAATTAAATAAGATAAACCAAAATAAAAAATAATTATAAGAAATACAATTAATATAAGTTATCAATAACTCCTTCAATTTGAGTAACTCTCAATTTTCCATTTGCACAATCAGTTAATAAATCAATTAACTGTTCTAGAACTTCAACTTTTTCTGTTACACTTTTTTCATTGAATAAAAATTTCTCTAAAGTATAAGATTGAATATTTTTAAAATGATTGGAATCTGTCGTTACTTGTCTTTCTGCCCATAATTTAACTACTTCGGGTAATTTTTCAAGTTGATTTAATGTATCTTCATAATTTACATTAGAATCAACGGAAACACTTTTACTTTCCCAAGCAGTTAAGAAATTACGTTTCCCTTTTCTACCCGATCCAACCCAGTTTCCACAACATTCACGTAAATAATCTAATTCAGCAATACGTTGTTTTAAGTCATCGGTTAATTCTCCTGCTTCTGCACTTGCAACAGGATCTTCTGATAAAATATCACGGATATCCGAAACAACTTGTTCTACAGGAGCCACTGATTCTGCTGGTTCTTCTTCCGCCGGTGCTTCTTCCGCTTCTTCCTCTTCTTCAGCCTCTTCTTCAGCGGGTGCTTCTTCCGCGGGTGCTTCTTCCGTGGGTGCTTCTTCAGCCTCTTCTTCAGCAGGCGCTTCTTCAGCAGGCGCTTCTTCAGCCTCTTCTTCAGCAGGCGCTTCTTCAGCAGGCGCTTCTTCAGCAGGCGCTTCTTCAGCAGGCGCTTCTTCAGCAGGCGCTTCTTCAGCCTCTTCTTCAGCGGGTGCTTCTTCAGCAGGTGCTTCCTCAGCCTCTTCTTCAGCAGGTGCTTCCTCAGCCTCTTCTTCAGACTCTCCGTCGGACTCTCCGTCGGCCTCTTCCACAACAACTTCCGAAGTAGATTCTTCTTCAACAGATCCTTCATTATTCATAATATCATTAACTTCCTCTTCACTCATTTTATACTTTTAACAATAAATTTTTTTAAGTAATTTAAAAATATAAGAAGAAGAATAATCATAAATAATGGCTCAAATGAATGCCTCTATTAACGCTTCTATTAACGCTGGAAATAAAGGATTAGTTAATTTAGGAAACACGTGTTATATGAATTCAGTTTTACAATGTTTAAGTCATCTTTTAACTTTTCATCCACAAAATGAAAACTTTTTTGATGAATGTAAAGATCTTAATAATGGATTGATGTATGAATGGTTTCAATTCCAAAGAGGTATGTGGTCTAATGATAATAACGAAAAACAAAATCCTGTTAAATTATTGAGATCTTTTAAAACTTTATGTGATGAAAAAGATCTTTATTTCGAAAATTTTAATCAAAACGATGTTGATGAATTTTTAACCTTGTTTTTGGATTTATTACATGGTTGCGTCAAGAAAAAGGTGAAAATAAATCTTAAAACTAAAACCGGTTCCGATGAAAGTAGCAAAATGGTCATAAAGGGATTTGAAACTTGGAAGCGATTTTATGAAAATGATTATTCATATATTGTTGAAAACTTTTATTCGCAATTACTCTGTTTAACAATTTGTCCGGATTGTTATTATTTCACTTCAAATCATGATCCCATTCAAGTTATCTCCCT
>Ga0206130_10003934_pt1 | contig 18815 bp, 17 predicted proteins | sample Helgoland_Spring_9_FD_148637 | JGI IMG/M metagenome (GOLD analysis project Ga0206130, IMG submission 148637) | Pelagic subsurface seawater microbial communities from Kabeltonne, Helgoland, North Sea - Helgoland_Spring_Bloom_20160512_1 | ecosystem: Environmental > Aquatic > Marine > Epipelagic ... | reverse complement strand
TTTAAAATAGTTTGAACTAACATTAAAATGTAGCCATTTGAAAAAAAAATAACTTAAAATTATAAATAAAATAAACGAAAAAAAAATTATAATTATAACAAAAAAAATACTTAATTGCCAATAGGAAAAATTTAAATTAAATGAAATCCATGACATGAGTTTTTTTATATTATAATTAAATGATATTTTATATTTACAAATATAGCGATTGATTTGTAATTACTGATTTTAAAGTTAACACAGAAACCTGTTTTATTTTTTCTAATAATGTCATATTTGACTGAATAATTGCTGCCTTTTCCAATTCATTTGAAACATTGTTGATTTTAAGAACGCATTTCGTAAATTCTCCGAGAGTTATTCCATACTCAAGGGCTTTTCCATATACGATTTTAGCTTCTATGTCATTTTCGGCTTTACACCATTGTATCATTAGTTCAGCCATGTCCCAACTTAATGAATGTTCTTGGTTGAAATATAATTTGTTATTTAATTCAATGTCTTTATATTTATTATAACTTTTCTGTATATTTTTTAAAGTATTTTTCACAATTTCAGGTGCTACAATCTGCGATATAGATACTACTTTTTGGTCCGAAGGCAACGATATTGGTGCGAAACAAGATAATACTGAAATAAACTCCACTGGTGAAAGTGTATCAAATAATCTATTATGTAAAACATCAGCCATGGCAAGAGAACTCAATTCTTGTATACTGTTTGCGATATTGCCTTTTTCTGTTAATTTAAATTTATTTTTTATTGTTTCGTTGGTTGTTTTTTCAATAAACTCTTCTTTTTCTAGAATACCTAATAAAACACCAACTTCTTCTTTGATATATTTATTAATATTCACTAATTTTTCTTCATAATATTGTATATCACTTTCCATTTTTTGTTTTTGTTTTAAATGGGTAATATCTTTTTCTAGATGTTTGTGTTCGGATAATAAATTTGATATTTCGCGCGTCATTCTTTTTTTTTTCTTTCCCCCGACATTAACAACTTCATTTGATAATTTTTTGTATTTTTCGATTATTTCAATATCAGTAAATAAGTGAATTTGTTTTGAGGCGTATTCATTTTTTAAATTAGATAACGTTGTTTCTACAAGTTTTCGTTCGGCATTGATAGATTCAGAAATCATACTTTTATTAATAAAATTTTCCATATCAAAATTATTTATTGAAACCAATTTTAAAGTTAAACTAAAATCGATTTGAAATTTAGAAGTTAAAGTTTGTGGGTTTCCAGTTAATATTTTTTTATAGTCGGATAAGTAAATATGTTGGTTGTTTTTTTGAATCAAATTTGGTAAATGCCATATTTCGCCTATTGTATCGATACCTCTTCTTCCAGCTCTACCCGCCTGTTGCGCGTATTCATGTGGTAGAAGCAATCTAAATTTTTCACCGTCAAATTTACTCAATGAAGGAAATATAACACTGTGTGTTGGCATATTTAAACCTACGGCAAAGGTTTCAGTGGCACATAAAAGATAGATGTATTTTTTATCAAATAATCGTTCGATCATTTCACGAAATACTTGAGGCATACCGGCGTGATGAACAGCAATACCTTTTTGTAATAATTTAATGATAGTTGTATACTCAGGCAACGCCAAATATTCTTTATAATTAGGCAATTTCATTAAAATTTGTCTACATTCTTTTTCAATAATAGAAGGGACTTTTGAATCTTCTGGGAAAAGTGATATATCCACTTTTTCGGCAAATATTTGGGCTTTTTTTCTAGAAAATATAAACGCGATGGCTGGTAATTTATTAGAATCTCTCAGGTGTCTTATTAGTCTATTAAATACAAAATGATGATTAACCCATACATTTTCTTTTTCCAATTCATTAATAACTTTAATGGTTTTGTTATAGTTATTATCATTAAATTTTTTGTTTTGTTGTTTTAATATTAGTGGTTTTTCATAAATGCTTAAAATATTTTCCTGTATTTTTTTTGAGAATTTTTTTATTTGAGACTCTGCTAATGTAAAGAATGTTTTGTGTTCCAATGGAACTACGCGTTGTTCTGTTGGACATAACCAAACTTCTTTTTGAGACTGATTCTCAATCCATTGGGCAAATTTTTCAGGTTTATTAATAGTTGCTGAAAGCATTACCATTTGAACGTTATTCGGCAACATCATCATTGTTTCTTCCCATACGTGACCTCTGTGTTCATCGTTTATATAATGAACTTCGTCGAAAACCACAAATCCCAATTCATTATGAATGTCAATATTGAAGTGAAGCTGAGTTTTTTCTTTCATTTCCGGATTTTCTTGTATGTTTTCCATTTGAAAAAGAGTATTTCTCAATACTTCAGTAGTCATAATTAAAACATCAGCATCAGGATTAAAACTGGTATCTCCCGTGATAATTCCAAATGAAATATGAGGAAATTTATCCTGAAATTCTCTGATTTTTTGATTTGATAAAGCTTTAATAGGAGAGGTATAAATAAGTTTTACACCCTTTTCGTGAGCAAGAAGAATAGAGTACTCAGCCAAAAGTGTTTTGCCACTCCCCGTATGGGCTGTAATAAGAGCATGGTTTTTTTCGTAAATTGCTTTAATTGCCCATTTCTGAAAATCCGATAAAGTAAAATTCCAATTAGCGAAAATGGTATCAAATCTTCCGTCTGAAACGAAAACGTCATTACAGATCTTCATTTGTATATTAATATTATTAATAAATATATTTATATAATTTCAATTTAGTTAATTTGCTTTTTCAAATATTAAACAATAAATATAAGCTCATATATACTATGCCTGGCTATTGGCACAATAAAATGGAGTTATTATTTCCGGAAGACATGAGAGAAGTAAAGTTTTTTTGTTCTTCTAAAGATAAAAATGTATGTAGAAGAGCAGATATATTATTAAATGATAGGCGAACACTTGAAATTCAGCACAGTCACATTTCAAGTAACGAGATCGAAAATCGTTTCAATAATTGGAATAAATTTGGCAAAGAAATAATATGGTTAGTAGATGGAAATACGGAAGATGTTGTATGTGAGTTATTATCGAGTAATAATTATTTATTAATTTTTAATAAAGTATGGAAATATAAATCATTTGTTAAAACATATGATTTTATTTTATTAGAGGTGAAAAATAAGGTTTTTAAGATTGAATTAAAGAAAATTAAAAATAAAATGATAGAGTTACGTGAATATAAAAATTTAAAGGATGTGATACAAATTTTAAAAACAAATCCAGAAAATATTTGGAGTCATTGGAGAGATGAAAATGTAATTAAAAGCAAGTTAGTTATTCATCAATTGGGAGCTGGAAACGGCAAAACATATGGTATTTGGCGTTCTATTTCTACAAACAACGACAAAAAAACATATATTATTATTACTAAGCAACATTCGGCGAAAAATGTAATATACGAAGAATTAATAGATCAGAAACAAAGAAAAGAATATCATATAGAAAATTTAACTTGTTATAATGAAAATAATACCCAAAAACATTTTGTTATTAATTACACTCACAAAAAATCTAATAAAAATTGTAAAGTCATTATAGGAACAATAGATTCGTTTTGTTATAATCTTGCGGGGTCATCTTCTTCTACATCGGATATTTTTCACGATATATTAAAAAATGTAAAGGAAAACGGTGCCAGCAAAGTTACTCAATATGGTTATATGAATTTTGGCGGACAATCTTGTATATTAAACAGACAAACAGAAATTTGGATCGACGAAGTTCAAGATTTACCAAAAGATTATTTATTTGCGATGACAAGATTGATGCTGGATTATTCGTGTGATATTAACGTGGTGGGTGATAAATTACAAACATTGGAATATGAAGATAATTTTTTGACAGCGATTACTTGCGAAGGATTGCCCAATATAGCGATAATTAAAAACAAAGCTAGAAATATAAATCGTCGCATAAATACATTAGGTTTATATGAAGAAATAAATTGTTTGGTTGATTTTAAATCATTTTCTTTGCCCGAAATTAGTTTACCAAATGAAAAAAAAAGAGACATTTTAAATAATAAAGAAAAAACTATAGAAATTATTGAATCCCCTGAGATATACGCAAATGATCGAGACAAGGAAAAACTAAAAAATTATATAATTACTATTTTAAAAAAAGTGGAATATGAAGTCGATTTAAATAATTATACACCTGAAAATTTCATGTTTATTTTTCCAATTATGAAACAAAATGCGATTGCGTCTGAATTATATGTTAAATTACAGGAATTTTGGATAAAAAAATTTGAAGATAAAAAATATATTACACAAATAAAAAATGAATATTGGAAAAAATATGATCATACTAAATACACCGAATATGTGTTTTTACATAAACATACCGAAGGAGTTTGTATAAATACACAAGACTCAATCAAAGCCACAAGAATAATGTCAATAAGAACTTCAAAAGGAGACGGGAGAGAAGTAGTGTTTATTTTAAATACTACTGAACAATCATTAAAGAAAGTTAGTAATAAAGAATTTGGTTTAATATATGAGTCGCACTTACATGTCGCTTTGACACGATCTAAAAATAAAATATATTTTGGGTTAACAAAAAACAATGACGAAATACACAGAAGATTTGGAGAAAGTGGTTATGTAGATTATTTGTGTGATAAAAAAACAACGATGTCATTAGAGAGAATAATAGAAACAATTGATAAAAATGAAATTATCAAATTATTATTAGAAAATGGAATTACTCAAAGAAAATTTATACATGAAATTGATGAGAAAAAATCGAAAAAAACAAAAAAATCTGTAGATTGGGGGTATCATTGTATTAAATATTACTCTTTTTTTTTTAGAGTTATTTTAAACGTTGTTGAAAATAAATTTGAAAATTCAGATTACTTTAAATCGGGTTTGTATATTACTTTGCGAAAGATATCTTCTTTACGCATAGAAAGAAAAAATCCTAAAGATTTTTATGAGTTTATTTATAAACATCAATATAATTTTAATAATCCCATGACTGTGTTTCCTGTTTGTATTTTATCTAAAAAATTAAATTATAAAAAATATTCCGAATTGATAGAAAAATCTATTCTAAAAATTCAGAATTTTATAAAACAAGATAATTTACATTTAATGAACGTGTATCAATCTATAATATTTGTTTATATGATCCAACTTTATACTAGTGGAAATAAAGCGGAAACTACGCCAGGAGATATTTACAATATTACACATTTTTTTGAAACAAAAAAAAACAAGGAACATGAATTATTAAATTATTTGAAAAATTCTGATAAAATTATAGAACAATCGAAAATTAAAAATACAAAAATATATTGGGATATTTTAAAACATATTGAATTAACTTCAAAAAATGATGAGTTTAAAATAAGCAAACTACAGTTTCCAATTTTGGGAAACACTGAAAATGACGTAACGCATATTATATTAAAAAATAGTTTGAATAAATTAAACTTTTGGGAAGTATTTATTGAAATTTTATTAGAGAGATTTCTAATATATAATCCACACCCTGGTCATGAAGAAAAAAAAAATAAGAATATTGAAAAATATAGCGATAAAAAGATTAATACTTACTTATTTATTTTAAATGAAAATAGATATATTAAAATAGAATGGTGCTGGGATAAACTTTTAAAATCAAAAATATTAGACCAAATAAAATTGGCGATTGTGAGCATTTATTCTGAAAATCACAGCAGCGTATATGATTATTTAACTGATGTAATAATTAATAAAGAAAGGTGGTGTGATGATATAACTCCTTTTAAATATATTTCAAAATATATGAAACAAAAATATAAATATCCCAATTATATTATAAATTATTTTGAAAATTCACATGAAAAATGGATCCAAAAAAAAGATAAAGAAGTCAGAGAAACCTATAAAAATAAAAAAATATTTGTAGATACATTAAATAATAAGTTAACAGTATCAGTAGACGACTATTTAGGTTTATTAGAAAATAGTAAATTTTCATATAATTTTTAAAATATCGAACTATATAAAAACATTTAGGAAAAAAGAAACTAAATAAATTTTTTTCTCTAGATAATGTAAATATGTTTAAATACCTATTAAGTTTTATTTACGGATACCAAGAAACAAATTCTTTGTGTCCGAACAGTTTTTCTTTAATGCCAGGAGATAAATTTCATAATTTTGCTATTGAGCGCGGTGAACCAGACGACGATGATCCCGAATGATGATTTGTTTATTATAAATAATAGTGAAAAGCGTTTTTTTAGTTTGAAAACTTATAGAAAATATATGGTTTTGGTTTAAAGATTATGTTACAATAGTTATTATAAATGAGTGATAATACGAAAAACGTTACAGCTTCCGCAGTAAACACTGAAACTCGCTACCTTGGGCGTGTTAAATGGTTCAACAACAAGGCAGGTTACGGTTTTGCTACTATCATTAGTAATGATGAGAGTGGTGACCGCGTCGGACAAGATGTTTTTGCCCACCACAGCGGCATCAAGGTCGATTCAGAACAGTATAAATATTTGGTTCAAGGAGAGTATGTCGAGTTTAATCTTCGCGAATCCGATAGTGATTCTCACCCTTTTCAATCCGACAATTTGACGGGTATTTGTGGAGGACGTCTTATGTGCGAGACACGTGCTGAGCAGAGGCAGCAGCGTGAGGAGAGGGATGCGGCTGAAGGTCGCCAATCATCCGACGAACGTCAACCTAGGCGCCGTCGTCAAAGGCAGCGACCACGAGGGTCTGGACCTCGCGACGATGGTCGCGTGTGGGCTTTAGTAGACGGCGATGGAAAGAATAGTTCCGGAAGCTCAGAGGCATCTCATTAATTACACCAATAATTTAAAATAAAAAATATTTCTTAAAAAATATTTTTTATAACAGTTTATTCAAATACTTTTATTTACCTTAAACAAAAATTTATATTTTACGCAAACAAAAATTTATATTTACCCAAGTTTCAATATATAAATATATATTATAAATATATATTTAAAGAATACCTACAATACTGTAGATATAATGAGTGATAAAAACAAAAAGGTTGAAAAGAAAACAAAGGGAGAACAGGGAATTGTTACTGAACAATTTGGTGGTATTTTGAACACACTGAGTTCTTTTAGGGGTCAAATTACGATGTTGCAAAATCAAATTCGTTCTTTAGAAAAATGCGTTCACAAACAGATGAAAACATATGAGCGTGAAACACAAAAAAACAAAAACAAAGGAAACAGAAAACCTTCTGGTTTTGCTGTTCCAATGCCAATTTCAAAAGATCTCTGTAAATTTATGGGAAAGGAAACAGGAACCGAAATGGCTAGAACAGAGGTAACACAATATATTATTAAATATATTAATGATAAAGATCTTCAATGGAAGGAGAATCGTAAAATTATTAAACCTGATAAAAATTTACAAAAATTACTTGGAGTAGAGAATAACGAAGAGGTAAATTATTTCAATATCCAAAAATATATGAACAAACATTTTATCAAAAAAAATAATAAAGTTAAAAAAAAAGATAATTCAAATAATTAAAGGTTTTAGATTAATGTAATTAAATATAATATTTATTAAATATATTATATTTTTAATGGTATATTCTATATATATATATGGGTGGTTTTATACAAAAATAAATATAAAAAAAATATCCAGAAAATATATTATTCCGAAAAAAAATCCATATGATTTAATTATTATATAATATATATATATATATATATTATATAATGGAAGATTCAGAGAAGAAATTTAGACAAAAATTAATTAAATATATTAAAATTTACCAAAAAGTTAATAAGACAGATACGTCAAAAAACATTGAAGAAATAATGAATAAAATTACAAGTAAAGAATTACTTTTATTAAGTAACAATTTTTTAGAAACAAACAAAAAACATCAAGAAAGTTTAAAGAAAAAGGGTGGAAAGAGAAAAACAAATAAGAGAAAGGTAACAAAAAAACGCAAAAATAAAACAAGAAAAAAACAAAAAGGGGGAAATTTATTTTTAGATGTTATCACGCATCCATCTTTGACACATGTCGTAATTGCGGTAGGGGCATATCTAATTGGACATTATTTAGCAATTTCCCAACCGATAAGTTGTCCTGAATCATTTCCAAGTGACCCACCCCCACCTTGCTTATGCCCAGATGATCCTTTTCCATATTCAATTTAGATATATTATTTGCGTTTGTTATTATCTCAAATAATTTAAAAAATAAAAGTAAACGTTTTATATATTATTTATTCGATAAAGTCAAAATCCAATGAAATTTATAAAACAGTATAAGAATATACAAATCACGAATAATTAAATTATTTAAAAACTTATTATCAGTTGTAGAAGATTTTATATATAAAATTTATTAAATATATTATAATTTTTTTACTGCTACTTTCACTTAATTAAAGAACCTCGGTATTTGTGTAATCCAACTGTCGCTACATATGTTAACACATTATAAGATTTTGTCACATATCCAAATCATTATTAAACACATAGATATTGATATTGTTGTAAATCCTGTTATTTCTCTACATTCGGTATCTGTTTCACAGAAAAAAAAATATATTATTCCGAAAAAAAAATCCCCAACACCTAATAGTATTAATGTTCTTTTGACACATTTATTATTTCGACTATTTCTCAAACTTCTTTGGCTCATTATAATAGTATTTAATCTTTCTTCATTATTTAAAGCGTTTGTTGTCCAAATATTATCACTGGTAATGTTATTTCTTGGTACAATATTAATAATTGAAGTATTATATTGTTGTTCTGGAAATATTGCGGCAAAATTAATATTATAATTGCTTTTACAAATCTCGCACTGTGTAGGGTATTTATTAGTAACTGTCAACATCCATTCTTTTAAACATTCTATATGGACCATAGAATTACAATTACACGGTTTTATTAGATTTTCTTTACCATCACCTAAACAAATTCTACATTCCATATCGTAGTTTTCATTTAAAATTATATTTTCGGTTATAATTCCATTTTCAAAATCCATCGTAAATTCGTGGATATTTTTTTCATTCATATTAGATTAATTTATTTTTATATTTTTAATACTTAAAAAAATACATTAATTAATCTAATTAATACAATACCAAATGACGCATTCATCATTGTAAGAAGAGTAGCGCCAAATCTAATAAACATAATTGAAATAAATAAAAAATCGTCAAGTGTTACTAAAGTTGTTCCTAAAATACCCAAAAATAAACAAATTAATGACCAATTCGCAAGCATTTTATCATTGAAAATTTGTTTTTTTGTATTATTATATATCATAATAACCAATAAAAATAATCCATAATTTATATAATAAAATCTGTTTACTAAACTATTAATAGTCGAATGAATTAGATTTTGTTGAATTTCTTCACATTCATAATCATATGTTGCTATTACACCATTTTCTTTTAATTTTTTTGGTATATTTTCAGTAGATAAACACGCACTCCAAGGGAATGCGGATCGTTTTTCATTATAAAAAATATTTATCATTGTTTTTAATACAAATAAAAAAGGAAATAACGCAAAAAATATTAACATAGATGATGTTGCTGAATTATGATGATTATTAAAATTAATTACTTTATCTGAATAATCAAAAAATTTATATAGAAAAAAAGACCATAAAAATAAAGGCATAATTAAAGAAAACCAAAAAATTATTTCTCCATTTTTTATTTGTGTTATATATTTTTTATTATTCATTATAATATATTTTTATTTTATTAATTTCTAAATAATGTGATACCACAAAATAATAATGATAATGATATTGATTCTATGATTAACTTATCTCTTCTTATTTTATTTAACGCCACGTCTTTTGCTGTAAAATCTAATCTGTAATAGTATGATCCTATTAAAGTTAGCGCAGATATAAATACCATTAATGGTATCTTTTTTCTTTTTATTTTTGAGTGGCTAATTCTAGAGCTAATAATTTCAATAGTAATAATAGAAGATAAAATGTAAAAAGCAGACAAAATAATTTCAGAATCCATAGATGTTAATGTTGTAATATTTTTTATATTGTCCCCATTACCACAATTTTCAGAGTACCAATCATCCATACTTTCCAAAGGTATTTTGTGTTTTTTTACATTTGATATAAATTCTTGTGATTTTATCATATACCCCAATTTATTATCATTTGGATAAATTTTATTTTTTTCCATAACACTTGTTCCGTCCTGTTGGACTCCTGAACGTGTAATTATAAAATTAATATCTGTTTTTTTTTTATTTTTAAATTTTGCTATACCGAAAAAAAAATTTTCTTCTTTTAAAAAATCATAAATAGCCATTATTATTAATCCAAAAAAAAACATTATTAAAGTTAAATTTTTATAATCATTGTAAAAATAATAAAATACAGGTATCCAAAATATAATATGTATAATATTGTGAAAAAATTGTTCAATTCTTGTTAGGGGGTAAAGATCGGGTGATGGAAAATGTTTATTTTCAGAACCAATTGTCCACCAAACATCTTTTTCTGGTGTTATTGTATCGACTAAAGGCTTTTCAAAGTTATTCCATATAAAATCTTTACTGGATAAATTTTTTTTATCTAAATAATGTTTATCATATTTTATAGGTTCGCAATCATTTTTATTATATTTTTTATTCATTATATATATTATAAACAATAATATATATAAAATGAAAACAAGAAAAATAAGAAAGAAAAATATGAATAAAACAAAAAAAAAGAAAGATAAATTTAATTTAAAAAATCAAAGTGAGAAACTTATTTTTGATGATTATCCGGAATTTACACCCAATTTAACGCCAAAGCAGATTTTCGAACTGGGGAGTTTTGGCGGGACATATTGGAGACCCATTAAATCTAAATTCTTTAAAAAAAAACTTAAAAATAAACACAAAAAATATATTTGGCTAAATAATATAGATAATGATACATTAACAAGGTCTTTTGATGAGTATGATAAAAAAATCAATAAATATGGTGTAAAAGTTGGAACAACTTTAGAATTTTGGGAAGAAAAAGGTTGGATTGATAAAAAAGATCCTTATGGGTGGGTTCAATGGTATTGTGAATTTTACTCGGGGAGAAGAAGCAAGGACGATGAACGGCAAATTTCTAGATGGTCGAAGCTAGCCGGATCGAACGGGAGATTTAGGAAATGGCTGGTCACACAAATATTAAAAAAAGGAACGAAAGATGACTGGGATAATTACAATATAAGTCCAGCAATCAGGCAAACTTTACAACACTGGGGTTATAAGTTGACAAAAAAAGATTTTGATAAAGAATATAATTCCAGGAATATATAAAAATTATTTATCGTGTAATAAAAACTCATTTTTACTGTATAAATATATTGGTGTTCTTTTATGAACTTTATTTGGAAATGTGATATCCAATATATTTATTTCGCCATTTGTTGCATGTCCATCAGCTTGTTCAAATATAAACGCTATTGGATACGCTTCGTATAAAAGTCTTATCTTGCCCTCTGTGTTTTTCATATTTGCTGGGTATATAAATACACCTCCTTGTAAAATGGTTCTGTGTGCGTCAGCAACCAAACTTCCGACCCATCTCTGAGTATATTTATTTTTTATTAATATGTCTACGAATTTATTTAATTTATTATCTGTAAAAATATGTTTATTTGATTCATTGATAGCGTAAATTTTTCCTTTATTTGGGATAATAATGTTGTCTTTGATTAATTTATATTCTTTATTTATTAAAGAATACAAGGACACATTATTCAATTTCGATACCATAATTTGTGACGACGATCCGTATAAACTATAAGCGGACATAAATAAATTTCTACCACTTATAATATTATTGTTGTTGTCGTATTTATATACACCGAAAATTGTACCAACCGTGATATTTGATTTTATATTTGACGAACCATCAATAGGATCAAAGCTAATCATGTATGGTGCGTTTTTGAATCTGCTATAAAGTATGACTTCTTCTTCTTCAGATGTAATGGCTTTTACTAAATTACAATTAAGCAATGTGTTTTTGATATAATCATTTGCGTCCATGTCTAATTGTTTTACCAAATCGCCTGATGTATTATTACCAATTTCATCACCCATCTCTAATAAATTTCCATTTCTTAGCAAATTAGTAATATAATGACAACAAATCATAAATATCTTTAACAAAACATCGTAATCACCCATATATATATATATTATATAGTAAATTATTTAATAAATATTAAATTGATACTATATTAATATTAGTAATAGATATTAAATTAAATGCTGTCTTTAGAAACCGCAAAAAATAAAGAAGAAAAAATATATAAAAATGAAATTAAAAATGAAATTAAAAATGAAATTAATATTGAACTGGAAAATGAATTAATTAAATTAGAAAATAATACTAATTTGATTAATGATATGAAACAAAAAATTTATATTTTAGAAAAAGAAATTAATTTATCCCAGAAAAAAATTTTTAGATTATGCCCACACAATTGGGTGTATGATACAAACTCGGGACCATATGACAGAACAACATACGTTTGTGAGAAATGTTCATTATATAAAAATAGTTATTTATATAATTAACATTTTGATGTAAAATGTGGATCTAATAATTTATAAATATTAGTTAATTTAAAAAATTTATCTCTCTTACCATAATAATCACCGTTCTGTGGAAAAATCTTTTGTAAATCTATATTTACCACAAAATATCCTGCGAAATAAATAAGTTTTTCTTTTTTAATATAATTTATCATATTTAAAATAATATCGGATTTTCTGTAAAGTTGTTTTTTTTGTAACTTTAATAACTCAGATAACTGGCCTGAAACATAAACATCCGCATAAATATCATGCCGTATCACATGTTCATTTTTTATACTGTTGTTATTATTTACTAATTTATAATTGGGTATATTTGAAATTCTTTCAAACTCATTTTTTATTTCAGTTAAATCATATGTTATTTTTTCTTTTAAAGTAGTTAATTCTTCCATATTTTTTTCAAAATTATTTATTTTTTCTTGTATATCAACTTTTTGATTTTCTATATTTTGATTTTCATTTATCGATATTTTTATATTATGAGTATTCATTTATAATATTATAATCTATTTTTTTTATTAATTAATATTAATAATATTAGTTAATAATATAAATTTATATTTTAAATATTTTTAATATATATATACATGTATGAAATTATAAATATAGAAGGATTTCAAATATTATTAAACCAAGATAAATCATCAAAAACATTTAAAATAGAATCTATTATTAGGGATGGTTTTATACATGAAACACGTGAGAATTCTGGTATAGCGCATTTTGTAGAGCATGTTGTTTCCGAATCATGGAAAAAATGTTTTAAAAAAGGTTGTTCTACATTTTGGACCGATTACGGGTCTTCGTATAACGCGGAAACAACAGATAATGGTGTCATGTATTATATAGAAGGTTTTGATAAAGATTTTAGTATTATGATTGATTATATTTGCGGTATAACAATTAATCCTATAATACCTGATGGTCGTTTAAACAAAGAAAAACAAGCTGTGATAAATGAAATTATGTCTGATGCCAAGGAAGATGCTGATTTATACGACGCAATAAACAAAACCGTTTATTGTAATGAAGGTTTAAGATATAATTGTGATAGACTTTTACAAGTGAAAAATTTGAAAAAATTTAATAAAAAAACTGTGAAAAAATGGATTGAGCAATATTATTGTTGTGAAAATATAGTTTTTGTAATATCTGGGAATTTTGATAAAAAAAAAATAGTTTATAAATTAAAAAATACAATACCAAAATTAAAAAACAAAAATAAAATTTTGAGATCTAAAAATATAAATAAAGTACCATTTAAACGTAATGACATTTTTAAACAAGGAAATGATATTATTTATTTGCCTTCAAAAAAAAAAGATGCTACCATAGTGTTTTTATTTCCTTTTAAATATAAAGATCCAAATAAAAGTGAAATATATTGCGATTTATTTGAAATGTTTATTGATAGCAGTATACAATCAATAATTATGTATGAATTAAGAGAGAAATTAAATTTAATATATACGTCTGATGTTGATTTTTGTTTTTATTTAAACGGGGGTCTTTTAAATTTAGAACTTTCAACAACAAAAAAAGACATCAATAAAGTTTTTAATGAAACAATAAAAATTTTAAAAAATCTTTACGATGGTAAATTTACAAAGAAAATGTTACAAAATTTAAAAAAACAATATTTATTGGATGATTATTCAGATTGTAATACAAATGATTATTATACTAGATTTTATGGAATTCAACTAATGAATAAACTATGTTTGAAAAATGAAAATATAAAAATTTATACACATAACGAAAAACTGGAGATGATAAAAAAAATAACAAAATCACAAATGTCAACATTTATTAAAAGTATTCTTGATTTTGATAATTTAAAAGTAATATATCAAATGTAATGATTAAAATACAATATTAATTTACTTTAATTTAATACTGTATGTGAACATTATTTTTTTTAAAAACTCGGTCACCCGAAGTAATAAAATCAGAGAAGTAATTTTTTGAAAGTGTTTTTTTTATATCACCGTTTCGTTCAACATATACTATTTTTTTAATTCCAATTTGTTTAATTTTTTTCATACAATTTTTACATGGTGCTGAATCAACTGAAATATTATGATGATATTTGTGTGATCGGTATCTTACAATATAAATAGTTAGTTTGTTCATTTTTCGACGTATCTTGTTATACATACTGTCGTTTTAGTTTTTTATGGGTAAAAAGGTGTGGGTAAATACTATGGATTGCTTCGATTTCACTATGACCACATCCTCTAATTTCAGAACCAAATTTGCTTCTGTGAGAATTTGAATTGATCGATAATATTTTCCCTCCTTGACAAACTGCTGCGGCTAACTTTCTTTTTTGATGAGAACTCTTGGCAACATGCAACAACTTTGATATAATAGACATTTGCTTTTGAGACATGTTTTATTTTTATTTATTAAATAAAATTATTATTATATTCAATTTTCTTTTATAAATATCAAAAAAAAAACGATCAAAAAGAAAATTTGAAGTAAAAGTAATAAATTAATACATGGTTATTATACAATGAGTATTAGTTATCCTATTAACGCAAATAAATGGCCACTTGTGAAAGTTTATGGGCTAGATTTTCGTACAAATTTATTGGACATGGCAAAGACTACAACAAGATTAAACCTTTGGAATTGGTTTAAAAATGAATCGCCTCCTGAAAATGAAGGTTATCAGTTCTGGGATGATGAAAATATTAATAAAATAAGTGATGGGTTAGAGAATAACAACCACAGTGGAGCAACTTTTGGTTTTTGTATGCCCCAAATCCAATTTATAGCTAAAAATGGCTTTGACGAATACAATAAATATAACATACCCAATTAGGTATTAGAAATTTAAATAAAAAATTTAGAACTATCTACTTTTCACCATTTACATTAGTTGAAGTATAGGTAGTATACATTTTTTTTTGTATAAAATTAAAATAAAAGTTAAATATATAATGACATCGGATAATTTAATAATTATCGGAAAAAACGTGAAAAACGTTGATTTAATTGAAAAATCTATTAACGACAGCACGGAAATATTTTTAGTCGATTCGGACACTACCGAAGAATCTTTGTTAAATCATGTCGAAGGGAAGACGTACAAGTCCGTGGCGTATTTCGCGCATTACCAAGCGCCGGAAACTCACTCTATTACACCGGACGTAACGTACGACCTGGCGAGCGACAAGGGCGCGCTCGTAAATTTCTGGAATAAATTTGACACGTCGACAGTCGACTACTTAGGATGTTCGACATTGAAAAACGAAGTGTGGAAAAACACATTAAAACATTTAGAAGAAAAAACGTCCAAACAATTTAGAGCCTCGGACGACAATACTGGGAATTTAAAAGCTGGCGGCGATTGGGTTTTAGAATCGGACGGCGTGAACGTGAAAGAGATATATTTTACTGAAGAAATAAATAAATGGATGGGTTTGTTGGACCCGGCGGTGCATGATGTTTATACTTATACTTATACAGGTGCGGTACAAACCTTTACGGTACCAGCTGGTATAACAAGTATTTCTGTTAGTGCCTGGGGGGCATCATCAACAACGGCTGATACTGGCCAAGGTGGTAACTATGGTTTAGGAAAAGGAGGTAAAGTAGAGGCAACTTTAACTGTGACTCCTCAACAAGTGTTAAATATATATGTTGGTGGGTCGCGTCATTTTGATGGCTCTGCTGCTTCTCATACTGGTGGTTGGAATGGCGGAGGAAATGTTAAAGACGATAGTAGATCCGCATACCCAGGAAACAGGTCAGGTGGTGGCGCCACTGATATTAGAATTGGAGGGAATGCACTAACAGATAGGGTAATTGTTGCTGGTGGAGGCGGGGGATGTCGGTGGAACTGGAGTAATTTAAAGCAGATTGGAGTTGGACATGGAGGTGGACTAGTTGCCAATGATGGTGCTTGGACGGTTGCTGAGGGAGATACATATAATGCTTCAGATGCTGCGGGTGGTGGTGGAACTCAAACTACAGGAGGTGCTGGTGCAGCGTGGGGTGGAGGAGCAGGTTCTTTTGGCCAAGGTGGCCAAGGTGGTGAATCATCAGTAACTGCCTGGTCCGGCGGCGGCGGCGGCGGCGGATGGTATGGCGGCGGCGGCGGTGTCGGGTATGATGGAAACAAAAGCACGGGTGGCGGCGGCGGCGGTGGAAGTAGCTATACACATCCCACCTTATGTAGTTATGTTATTCACACACGAGGAGTACAAACTGGTAACGGTAAGTTAATTATTTATTTTGGTATTAGATTAAATGGTGATGCCAGTATAAGTCATCAACTAGGAGACGTCTTTGTCGATCCGGGAGCAGTTACGTCCGAATCGAGTTATACCGTATCTGGTGACACAGTCAACGTTAACGTTGCTGGCACCTATACCATCACCTACACAAAAGACAATGACCAGACAAAATCAGTCAGCCGCACGGTTGTGGTAGAAGATCTACCGTTCTCCTTTCAAACAGGTGATAAGACTACTCTTATCAATACTTTAAATGGTTTAAATAATAGTTGGATCGTTGAAGAAGAAAAATCAGTAGTAGAAAGTAATACTGCTCGCTACACAGTGTCGGGTTGGTTTCCAGGAACAGCAGTCAAAAAATTAGAGTTATTAAGTTTACTAAACAATCCTGAAATAGCAGTTATTGCTTTTAATACTGCTTACGATAAACCTCAAATATTTATAAGAAATCCTAGCTTCACATCAACCACAAGTTTATTAACAGATACGTATACAACTAATGAACATAGTGATTGGAATATTCTAAAAAGAGTTGTTCCTACGACTCCAGTAATTAGTGGTCCTACAAGTGTGATAGTGGAAATAGGATCCAGCACGGACTACATGGGGGGAGTGACGGCAACCCACAATAATGGCGACATTACAGTAAATATTGTTGTTACTGGCACTGTGGATACGTCTACTATTGGTACTTATTTATTGACGTACAACGTCAGTGATGCGTCTGGAACCCAAGCTACACCATTTGTTCGTACTGTTCATGTAGTTCATTTTATTAAATTAAATGGTGATACAACCGCGCCAGTGATCACGGTAACAAGTGGCACAGATACTGTAGAACTGGGTGCGGATTGGGTAGATCCTGGAGCAACCGCTGATACAGGTGAAACAGTTACCGCTTCTGGAACAGTGGATACGTCTACTGTTGGAACTTACACGATTACCTACGCTGTGACAGATGGAGCGGGAAATGTTGCGCAACAAGTAACAAGAACGGTTACTGTCGTAGACACGACAGCACCAGTGATCACATTAGCTTACTTTGCCAAAAGATTGGCTGATTTGGTTGGCGAATCCTTAACAGATGAAGGGAACGGAAATTATACTATAACTAGTAATTATACTTTGACCGAAGATCTTATTATTGAAAGTAATGAAACATTATTCATTAACACTAATAAGCAACTTAATATATCCGCAAATGTTCATAATAAGGGAATTGTTTTCCTTACGGGCAACAGGTATATGAAAACGACAATCAACAATTATGGAGTATTTGTGAATGAGGGGCTCATTCAGAGCTCTAATCAATACGAGTATTTTTACAACAAATCTGGCGGGAAATTTTATAACTTAAATCTAAATCAAAAAGATGGAGTCGCAAACCAGTTGTATAATTTCTTTGGCCAATCTGGTTCGGCAATTTTTGATGTAAAATCAACATTCAAATTTGGACGATACAATAACAACGATGGTACCTATACAGGCGATTATACTGGAGGGATTCCACATGAATGGCTTGCTATTCGTGGTAACATCGTAGAGCAGGGTGCGGATTGGGTAGATCCTGGAGCAACCGCAGATGGCGGTGAATCAGTTATTTCAGGAACAGTGGATACGTCTACTGCAGGAACTTACACGATTACGTACACTGCGACAGACGCGGAAGGAAATGAAGGAACAGCGACAAGAACGGTTACTGTCGTAGACACGACAGCACCAGTGATTACGGTAACAAGTGGCACGGATACAGTGGAACTGGGTGCTACTTGGACGGATGCTGGAGCAACCGCAGATGGCGGTGAATCAGTTAGCGTTTCAGGAACAGTGGATACGTCTACTGCAGGAACTTACACGATTACGTACACTGCGACAGATGAAGCAGGAAATACTGGAACAGCGACTAGAACCATCACGGTTGGTGATGGTAACTTTGCGCCGGTTGGAG
>Ga0206130_10003933_pt1 | contig 18821 bp, 15 predicted proteins | sample Helgoland_Spring_9_FD_148637 | JGI IMG/M metagenome (GOLD analysis project Ga0206130, IMG submission 148637) | Pelagic subsurface seawater microbial communities from Kabeltonne, Helgoland, North Sea - Helgoland_Spring_Bloom_20160512_1 | ecosystem: Environmental > Aquatic > Marine > Epipelagic ... | reverse complement strand
GTAAGGGCGACACTGCTTTGTAATTGTCCACCACGTTTATCTATGTTGGGTTGAGTCCATGACATTGACCCACCAACACCCAATTGTCCACCGCCATAAAGACCAAATCCAATATAGGCTCCACCAGGACCTTTGTCCCAGTTTGACTTTTGATCTTGTACTAAGCATTGTCCCATGCCATCTAAGGAGTCTATTGGAAACTCTTGAAGGGCTGTTTGTGGCAAGGCGTCCAACCAAACCAATCTTGCAGTGGCTTGTGCTGGTAAATGTGGCAATAGGCGTTTGGATAATTCTTCGGCGTAGGCTAAATCTGCCGGTAGACCCATAAGAGATAAGAATAATTCTCTGTCTACATTCGCCAAAGCACATGTTGTATCGTTAATAGGACAATCTGCAAGGGCTGCATCTCCAAGAACACCATGCACCGCCCATCCCAAGTTTGAAGCAGATAGGAGTCTTCGATAATGACTCTGGGCAACAATAGCAGGGTTGTCATTGTTGCTTGCTTCTTTCCATGCTAGACTCGCCTCTTTGTAGTCGCCTTGACACCACAAACGATCTCCCAAATCAATGGGAGAGGCTGTAGCAAATTGACTGAGCAAAAAGGCAATCATAAACATTCCAAGCAAAAGACAAAGCACAAGACAAAGTAAAAGACAAAGTCAAAGACAAAAAAAGGAGGATGTAGTCATCCCCCTTTATTGTACTGCATTGTCAGTCGTTATTTGCTAAGCATGTGCAAAACACTTTCGACCATGGTTCCCGTTCCACCTGGCTGGAAGTGCTCAAACTTACTATCTAAGAATGCTGGTCCTGCGATGTCAACGTGTGCCCATTTGGTATCAGAGACAAACTCACTTAGAAAGAGTGCGGCTGTGATTGAGCCCGCAGAACGTCCACCGATATTCTTAAGATCACTCCAAGTTCCTTTCAATTTCTTTTTATAGAGATTTGGAAGTGGTAGTTGCCAAACCCGTTCACCCACTGCATCCGCAGAATTCTCTAATGAATCAATCAAGTCAGACTCATTGCTGAAAATGGCGTTGTAGTGTTCACCAATCGCAACAATACATGCACCGGTTAGGGTTGCAAAGTCAATCATGTAATCTGCACCGAGTTCTGAACCGACGCACAAGCAATCTGCTAAGACCAATCGCCCTTCAGCATCAGTGTTGTGAATCTCAACAGTTTTACCATTGCGGTACGTTAAGATATCACCCAATTTGAATGAGTCTGCCGCACACATATTTTCTGCTGCGCCAATCAATCCATGTACTTCAATGTCTGGCTGAAGTGCTTGCAATGCATGAAATACACCCATAACAACTGCAGATCCACCCATATCACAACGCATTGTTTGCATACCTGCGGATGGTTTCAACGACAGTCCTCCAGCATCAAAGGTGATTCCTTTTCCTACCAAGACAACCTTGTTGGTGTTTTCAGTTTTGTTCGTCGGAGTGTAATGCATGTGAATGAATCGAGGTTCGCGAGAAGAACCACGTCCAACGGCAAGTGTTCCAATCATATTTTCAGACTTTAGTTTCTCAACTCCCCAAACTTCAACCTCGACACTGTCGGAACCAAGCCCCAATGCGAAGTCCGCAAGGGATTCAGGGTATAGATCATCTGCTGGCATGTTGACCAAGTCTCGAGCAAAGTTTCGCGCATTGGCAATGGTCGTACCACGAGTTGCAGCTGTTGCATTGTCTTCCATAACGAGGGTGATGGACTCTAGGTTTCCTTTGGTTTTGTTTTGATACTTTTCCCAACGGTAATTACCTAGGATAGTCTGTGCGACAGATACTTCTACATTGGTGAAGTTGTACAATGATAAACCGGCGATACCCTTCTCTTTTGCCGTATAACCGGCAGTTCCAGCAGCGGTACGTTCGTCTGTTCCACCGATGATGAGAACAAACTTGACATTGCCTGAATTTTGAAGTGCAGCACTTGGAAGAACGATATTCGTTCCATCTTTTCCTGTGAAGTCTGCTTCAGTCACCCATTGTACAAGGTCCTTTGAAAAGCAGGGTTCAGAGAGGACGTCATTAATATTGTCTTCGTTGACCAAGATTGCCAATAAAGGTTGGGTAGATGCATCAAGCGAGAATTGAACGTTCATACAGTATCCTAGAGTGAAAGGTTGATTTCAACATTTCTATCGCAAAATTGTCTATTTTGCAACTGGTGAACACTAAAACAAGTGCCGTCAGTGTGGATTTACGAAGCGAGTATGATTCCACCCAAGAGGAGAATTAAAACCACGAGCCCGACAATCGTTGATGCGAAGGGATCATTTTGGATAAAAGCAGAGATACTAGATCCAACTTCCTGAACGATATCTCGTACTTCATCTTCTGCATTTTGAGAGGGCGCTTTGCGGTGTTTTGTATCTCTATTTGTATCAGAGGACGCGGGGCTTTGAGTTGAGTGAACGTCGTTGTCATCGTCACTTTCAGAGATGTGTTCTGCAAGTGTGATGTTTTCAGAAAAACCATCGGTAAAGTCTGGATCGATTGGGTAATCCGTTTGTTCAGTATATTCCGACTCTAGGAAACTTTGTTCTTCCATAGAATGAAATTCTTCTGACAGATCGTCATCGTGTACCTTCGTCACTGGTTCAATCAAGGGCTCTAGTTGTATCGCAAATGGAGAGTCGTGAAGTGCGCCGATTTGTAGTGGAGCAGGTTCAGAGGACGGGATTACTGTTAACGATGGTTTTGACCGTGTGGTTTCTGCCAATGTACGCCGTACGGTTGCATGTGTTTGAGAGCGTGTTCGTACAGTGCTGAGATTGGTTTGAGGTGGTGCAAATTCATCATCAGGCATTTCCATTTGTGGACGTTGGGCCTTGAGATTCGGAACTTTGATAATTGCATTGGATGTATGTTCAGAAGATGTGACAGGACGATCCTGTAGAAGTGGATGTCTAGCCTGAACGACAAAGGGTTGACTGTCTTCTTGATGTTCATGCCCAGTATGTTCTGTCCCATCTTCTGTGATTACCGGAGTTTCCTGCTGATCTGTTTGTTGAGCATCTGAATCGATTGCCTTGATCGATGCGCTTTGAACAGACTTTGATTCTAGTGCTGCAGGAAACTGGAGTGTCTTTGGTGGAACGGTTGGAGATTCAGGTTCATAGCCCACGTTGGCAGTAACTTGAAACTCTGCATATTCTTGTTTTGGCGCAGCTACGGAACCGTTAATTCGAAAGCCAATGAATAAACCATAATTTCCAGGCGGCACACCTGTAATTCCAAATTGAAATCGAAGTCGTCCGCCGTGCAATCGACTGACATCAACCCATAGATCGTATCCATTGACGCGTTCTTGTTCTCGATTTAAGTCAACAATAATGGTGCCTGAGGTAATATCATCATGATCTTCAAGCTGTGGTGTTGTATGAATAGAACACGAGAACTTCACTTCGTCGTCTTGTGCAAAGTCTCCTTTACCCAACGGACCACTGAACAATATTGAACCAACTTTTGAAACACTTGGGTTGCTCAGATCAATAATAGATTGCAATCGGCTTTGAAAATCAGATAAGTTTGCAAATCTAAAAGGTGGAGATGGAACATCCGATAGACTAAGGCCACGATCGAGGAGACGAATGCTCTGGTGTAAGACCCGTTGTTGAAAGTGTGGGTTGCTTGATGGATTGTCTTCTAAGAGATGTTGAATGCTTTGAGATAGGTTGTTTTCAATTAATTTGTTCCAACCTTGTCCTGTGAGTTCCTCTTCACAGTTGCGAAGCAATCGACCTGTAAACAACAAACACAACGCGTATGTGTCAGTAGAAACACTTGGTTCCCATGAATTTTTGCGTTTTTGGATAGATTTACCACGATATTCTGGAGGCGTATGAACGGTGGTTCCTTTTGCCCTTAACAAATCTGCATGATGCAATCTGAATAGGGGGGTCATTGGATCCATAAACTGAATATTTTTACCATCCCAAAATATATTGTTTGGGTGTAGGTTTCCATGAGGGCACAATCCAGATGGCAACTTGCTCAGACTTTGTGTACAACGGACCAACAATCGAAGCAACTCTTGAAATGATCGCAATTGGCCAATGTATTGACGAATTGTGTGATCATTTCTTGGATATACCAAGCAATACTGCCCTGTCTCTGAAATAAAATTTGAGGTTGGTGCCAAGATATTTGGTGATGGTCTACGAGACAAAATCTGCCACTGCTCGTCCATGATGCTTCGAGATATTTTAACCAGATGTCCCAGATCTTCAGGGAAGTCGTTTGGTCCGAGAGATGTTTTGACGACCCACTCTTGACCATCTTCACTTCTTGCAGTGAAGGTTTTGGCAAAGAGACCTCTACCGAGTAGCGTACCAATACGATACGTTGCTCCACTGGCATCTCGAATGAACTCTTTTGGGTTGGTCATGGGTACGTCATAGGTACAGGGTGTTGAGAAAAGCAGAAAGGGACTTGAATACTGAAATCCCACCCATTATCAAAAGGATAAAATAACAGTCTTTTTTATCGGATTGTCGATAAATTGTCAATTTACTGCGTATGAACATATGACACACTCTCTCATCTTTCCCTCGAATGGTCCAAAATCTTATCGTTTTACTCGGTTGCTGTTGAATCGACAGGTCACTGCGTTTGAGCATTCTTTAGTGCACCCAGAGATGGCTCAGAAGAAGGTGTTGTCTTCGATTCTTCGAGGTGTACGAGGTACTGCAAGTGCTGAACACCATGGTTTGAATAACATCCGAACTCTTATGGAGTATCGATCTGCCATTCCCATTCAATCGTATGAAGATATCAAACCGTTGATTGATCGGATCCTCAATGGAGAATCTCGAATACTGAGTAACGAAAAGATCCAAGGGTTTGTTGAAACTTCTGGTACGCAATCTGTACCTAAGTTGATTCCAATTTCAAAAAGTTGGGCGACACAAGTTCGACAGGCACAATTGTTATGGATGCTTGGGGTATTGAGAGATTTTCCAAGTATCTCAAAAAGAGATGTTTTTCACATTGTATCGAGTGCCGAAGAACGGAAAGTTTCAGGGTTTTCAGTGGGTGCAAATACTGGTCGGATGGTGGACGCCCTTCCCAAGTCGATACAAAAACGCTTTGTGTTGCGTGGACTTCCAGAATTTGAGGATACCAACTTGCGCCATTATGTTCATCTGCGATTTGCTTTACAGCATGCTGTGGGGTTGTGGCTTACAGCAAATCCTTCAACGATTGCATTGTATTGCCGAAAGTTGATAGCGTATAGAGAGGCATTGCTGCAAGATTTATCTCAAGGTACTTTACGGTGTGGCCCTGCTCAAAACCTGTCGGAATCTGTGCGATTGGAACTCGAGCACCGTCTGTATAAAGTTTCAACACCGCTTGGTCATAAACCATCGGAAATCTGGCCGTTGTCGGTTGTTGGATGTTGGACGGGTGGTCCCGCCAAATGGTTTGTGGACCAATTTTCGACAATGTTGGGTGGTCATGTTGCTGTGCGAGATGTCGGAATTACGGCTTCAGAAGGATATTTTGCCATTCCTTTGTCCTCTGATTGGGATGGTGGTGTATTGTGGAACCATGGTGAATTGCTTGAATTTCAATCTGCAGATGGTCAATGTCACTGGGGTTGGGAATTGGAAGAAGGTAAAGAATATAAACTGATAATTTCTGCTCGAAATGGACTGTTGCGGTATGCAATGAACGATACCATTCGAGTCACTGGCTATATCGGGAACACTCCGATTGTGGTGTTTGTGGGTAAATCTGGTCGTTATCTGAACTCTGTAGGAGAGAAAGTCACAGAGGAGCAACTGTCGTCGGCTATGGAGTTGCTGAGTGGCGATATAATTGGATTTACAGGCTCCATTCAATATGGAGAGGTGCCAAATATTATAGTGGCCATTGAATGGAATACCGGAACAAGAGATGTCTCATCGATAGCAACAAAACTAGATGACAGACTCCAAGATGTCAGTATTGAGTATCGTTCAAAACGTGAGTCTCAAAGAATGAGTCCTCTTCAAGTGTGTCGATTGACAGAAGGTGCATATGAAGCCTTTCGCAATTGGAGGACCTCTAACGGAGCATCTCATGCACAAGTCAAGGATTGCATTGTGGCCACGGAGAAGGAGTGGTCACATTTGACAAAGTATAGAGTCAATTGAATATTCACTACAACATTACAGTGCAGTAGCGTAGAGAATCATCCGTTAGATTGATTGTATGAATCGCCCGTAGGGATCATGTTGGACCTCAATACTAGCCCAAAAGATCTCGTTCACAATTTTGTTTTAGGGCTTCGAGACTTTGAACAAAAGAGGATGCGAGGCTGTCTTTGATGTCTTGCTCAAGAACTTTTCCCAGAAGAGAACCGCTATCATAATCCATGTGCAACGTTACCATAGTGTCGGTAGAGGGCTTCATTGTGCGCAATGAAAAATGCAAGTGTCCTTTCAACCGTTTTCCATCCGTAGAGATCTGGATTCGTCGTCCAGCAAAGTTATCATCGGCTTCAATAAATCGATACAGTAAAGTACGTTCTTTCCAGCCACCATTGAAGGGGAGAGACAACGTGGAATCGTCCACTTGGGTTAACTTTGGGAAACCTGCACGCATAAAATCTGTATGTACAGCGAAATTCGCTAGCCAGTCAAATACATCATCGCGTCTGAGGCCTTGTACCAAAATGTCTCTGGTTAATACTGTCATACGATCTCCCACTTGTGATAGTCTACACCCTAATAACCAGAATATCTGTCTTTTGACACTATGGGGAAGGGAACTCATGATTATAATTTCAATTGTTGGTGCCATTGTACCCGCTTTGTGGTTGATTAGGTACTTTACACAGGCGGATAAGTTTCCGGAACCTGAAGAGGTAATCAAAAGCACTTTTTGGGATGGGGTACGGACCGTTTTTTGGGTGTTGTTGGTTGTGTCTCCAACATTTTTCTTTGATGAAGCGATCTCAACACTACCGGTAGTGATTTCTGCAGGGTATTCAGCCTTTCTGTGCGCTGCGATACCAGAAGAGTTCTTTAAATTTCGTGTGCTTCAAAAGGTATCCAAAAACAAGGCATTTGATGAGCCGATGGATGGTATTGTATACGGTGCTGTAGCTTCGTTGGGTTTCGCAACGTTGGAGAATGTGTTGTATTGCATAGATGGTGGATTAAGCACTGTGATTGCTCGTGCATTTACGGCTGTACCTGCCCACGCTTCTTTCGGAGCCATTATGGGGTATTATTTCTCAAAGCAACATTTCAGTGGTTCAAAGGTCGGTGTTTTTAGTAAGGCGTACTTTATTCCGATGGTTCTTCATGGTTTGTACGATTACTTCTTGTTTGTAATGGCCGGTTTGGGAGGACAGGAAGGAGAACTGGCAGATGATGAAACGATGTTGATAATGGGATGTTTGATAGCATTTTTCGTACTGGGAACTTGGATGTATCGAACAGTACGTAGTATGGTTTCTGAGATGCAAACAGCGCAGATTCTTCTTTTGGAAGAGGGAACGGCAAATGTTGATTGAGTTTGGTGAAATGCGTTAGGGTAGAGCATGTTTGCAGTCATTCCATTTTATCCGCCTTTTACACTTGATGTCTTTTCAATCCCGCTGGACTCATGGTCGTTACTTGTGGCCCTTGGGTTTGTTATTGGAATTGAGTTTGCGAGAGCCAGAGCATTGCAACTGGGGATTGCTGTTGCTGATGTGGTAGACGGTGGTTTGTTTATTGTTGGTATGGGGTTTGTTGTAGGGCATTTCGTTCACGTGGGTGTGTACAACCCACAGATGATTGATCAGTATGGGTGGACTATTTTTCTTCAAGTGTGGGCTGGGTTTTCCAGTAATGGTGGCTTTGTCGGAGCCATCTTGGGCACTTGGATTTGGTTTACCTTTATTCGAAAACGAACCCCTTTTTGGAAATTTGCAGATACGATGGCATATTCTTTACCGTTTGGTTGGTTCTTTGGCCGTTTGGGATGCTTTTCAGCACATGATCACATTGGACAACGCAGCGACTTTGTACTTGCGGTGGATTTTCCCGCAGCTTATTATGGTGGTCCACGGCATGATCTTGGATTGTACGAAGCTTTATGGGTCTTTTGTTTGGCCTTAGTGCACTTTTCTTTGCGAAAGAAGAAGTTGCCTCACAGTACTTTTGCGATGATTTTTTGCTTTGGGTATGCGCCGGTTCGTTTTGGACTGGACTTCTTAAGAAATACAGACCTCAACGGTTCAGATGTTCGATTTGCTGGTCTCACACCCGCACAATATGGGTCGATGTTGTTTCTGCTGTGTGGAATCGTTTTGTATATTCGAAGGAACAAGGAGGAACGATACTTTTCAGACCCCACACTCTCTAGATCACCCATCTCAGATGAAGTCAACTGATTAAGATTCCCATCCTAAGTGCTAGATCTTCAAGGGTGAGGTGTCCAAAGTCCAAAGTCCAAAGTTCAAAAGCCAATCGGTGTATAGATTACTGTACAGTTGCAGAACCTGTGGCGAAGTTTGTATAGTAATCACCCTGGTAGATATAGTCTTGATAACCAACAGAGTATGTGAATTGTCCATTGGTAAAGTCGACTACGGCTGCGGCACCACCATTGGCAACCACCTCACCATTTGTAAACCACGGCGTCCAAGTTCCAGATCCTGGTGTTCTGGAAAGAATGGCGTCATTGCCGGCACCGTCATAATCTTCAACATACCCATAATCAAAAGTAAAATCGAGTGCATAGCTACTGCAGTTTGCACCGGTAGTATCAATAATTGAATTGGTTGCATCAAAAGTGAAGTCCAGTGTAAAGGCAAATGTGCAGTCCGCACAATCTGTTAATGGTGTAGCACTTGTAGTGTTCCAGGTTAGATCGCAAGGGACGACTCCAGCACTGCTTTGTCCTGTTTCTGTGACTTGATATTGTTCCGTTCCCGTATACTGACCAAAGGGAATATCAACACCGTCACAGTCTTGGTCTATGCCATCGGCAATGATTTCAGTAGCGCCTGGATAAATTGTTGGGTCTGTATCATCACAATCGGTTGTATTGTCGACACCATCTCCATCGTTGTCTACGACAGGTACAGCATCTGTTCCATCACAATCCTGATCGATACCATCTCCTGGAATATCAGTCGCTCCAGGATAGATGGTCGGATCTGTATCATCACAATCTGTGGTGTCATCGATGCCATCTCCATCCATGTCTGTAGGGCAGTCGCCGTTGTCGAATGAAAAAGCCGCACAGTCAAAATAAATGGGGGTGCCATTGTGGGCATAGGTTCCATCGTCACAATAACCATCACCCAACCATGTGGTTGGTGCGCAATTACTCTGACAGTCACCCATTTCACCAGTCGGGCAAGACACCGAGACCAAATCGGAACCGTCACAGTCCTGGTCAATACCATCATTCGCCACTTCAGCAGCGCCTGGATAAATTGTTGGGTCTGTATCATCACAATCGGTTGTATTGTCGACACCATCTCCATCATTGTCTACGACAGGTACAGCATCTGTTCCATCACAATCCTGATCAATACCATCTCCTGGAATATCAGTCGCTCCAGGATAAATCGTAGAATCATTGTCGTTGCAATCACTCAGACTGTCAATGCCATCTCCATCGTTGTCGATACTGGCGTCTGTTCCATCGCAGTCTTGATCAATACCATCATAGGGGATGTCTATTTGGTTGCTGCCCAACGCATTGTCAGTATCGTTACAGTCTCCAAAACTGTCTAGACCATCGCCATCATTGTCATAGGGGAAGATGGTGGCAGTGCCAGTCCATTGATTGCTGTAGTAGGATCCTTGATAGGCATAATCTAAATAGCCAGTTGTGTAGGTAAACTGAACGCCATCAAAGTCAATGGTGGATGTTCCATCACTTTCCTCTATCCATGGACCCCACTCTTGATTTGTGTCATCGTAAATCATGACCGCTGCATTGCCAGACCCATCATAATCTTCTACGTAGCCATAGGTGAACGTTTCATCTTGTGCTGCAGCACTGCAGGTTGAACTGCTCAGCGATGTTGAATCATAGGTCATTGTCAAATCAAAAGCAAAAGTACAGTCTATACAAGTACTTGTGCTGGCGACACCTGTGACATCCCATTCTAGAACACATTCGTATTGATTTGTCGCAGTAACGCCCTCTGCAAAAGTAAATTGTTCTGTACCTTCGTAAGGATACATTCTGTCCGAACCATCACAGTCTTGATCAATACCATCTAACAATATTTCGATACCATCTGGGTTAATAGAAGCATCGGTGTCATCACAATCTTCTGAATTCTCAATCCATAGAGCAGACGGGGTACAGGTAATCAATGTATTGGTAATATCACCGAAGCCATCTTCATCTCCATCAAAGTACCACAGTTGACCGTCGTCAATCGCTCCATTGCAATCATTGTCGAGTCCATCGTCACACAACTCCAGACCATCAGGATTTACAGAAGCATTGGTGTCATCACAGTCTCCAATTTCGATACTGTATCCCTCGGGAACTTCATCACACGTTGTACCCGCACCGAATCCAGTTCCAAAGCCATCGCCGTCATCGTCTAGGAAGTAGGCTTGTCCATCAATGGGGTTGTTGTCTATGCTCCCATCACAGTCATTGTCCAGTAAGTCACACACTTCATCTGAACCTGGAAATATTTGAGAATTGCTATCCAAGCAATCTCCTTCATTTTCTGTAAAACCATCCCCATCGTTGTCGACGTCCAAGGGGTCTGGTTCATTGGAGGGCTCAGTGGTTGGTTCTGACGTTGGTTCTGAAGTTGGTTCTTCAGCAGGCTCGTTGTCTTCATTGGAGGGCTCTTCTGCCGGCTCGCTTGACGGCTCAACTTCTATTATCGGCTCTGAATCCAGCTTTATATTTGAGCACCCGACGAGCAACAATACAACATATGGTGAAAAGCGCATGTTATTTTCCCCTTTGTAATTTGGCTGCCATCATTCGATTGCGGGCTTCACATTTTTTTTGTTCAAAAGCATCGCATACACATTCGGGGCCCCCTTTGCCACCACAGGATCCTTTTAAGGGAGAGCCACCGAGGAGTACACCAACGGCCATAATCCCTGAGACGGCTACAAAACCACCGAGTGCCAATAGTACGGTTGCGATTTCCATAGTGTCCTCACTGTTGTTGCAACAATTCCCCAAAGGCAGCATTGGTGCGTGGTCGAAACTGACCGTCTTCTTCTCTTAATAACATATATATAGCCAGGTTGTATTCTTCCGCTAGCCTAAAGGCCTCTTCTTCCCCAAGTACATTGAGGGCTGTTGCCCATGCATCAGATTCCATCACAGAGTTCGCAACGACTGAAATTGAGGCAACATTGTGAGAAATTGGGTTGAGAGTTCGCGGATCAATTGTGTGAGAATAACGCACACCATCTCGTTCTTTGTAGTTTCGATAATCCCCACTGGTAGCCAAGGCGGCGTTTTCTAAGGGAAGAATCAACTGTATAGAACCCTGTTTTTGCTGTGGTTGCTCAATGCCTACCATCCAACTGGAGTTGTCTTTTTTACCGTGCGCATAGATTTCTCCTCCCACTTCAACCAAAAAGTTTGTGAACCCCATTTCGAGTAACCGTTTGCTGACATTGTCAACGGCATATCCTTTTGCAATCGCAGAGAGGTCGATTTTTGTGTTTGGGTTGTCTTTGAGCACTGTTTGTTCAGATAAGGTGAGGTGATTGGAGCCAACGTACTCTCTCATTTCTTCTAGGTCAGATTCTGTTGGGTTCTTTAGAGATGGTGGGAACCCAAAACCCCATGCATTGACAACAGGGCCAACCGTGATGTCAAAGGCACCATTGGAATCTTCAAACAGGGTCATGGCCATTGACAAAACGTCCTGTGTTTGTGTAGAGATCTTAAATGGTTGTGTGTCCGTTCTATTGAATCTACTAATTTCAGAATCTGGTTGATAGGTAGACATCAATGCATTGACAATATTCAGTTGTTTTTGGATTTCACTCTGGATATCTCCTGTTGGAGGATCTGCGATTTGTACACTCCATGTTGTACCCATCGCTTGACCATAGTATGCTGTTGTCGTGGGTCGACGGTTCCACGTCACCCAAAATAGAGCCATCACAAAGAGGGCTGGCAATAGCAACTTTCGAGTGGAATAAAGAGGCTTGGCTTCCACGGTATCTCCTTTGGTGTACGGAATAGAGGACAAAATTGAAAAAGGACCAGTCAACAGACCAGTCCTTTGTCGAAGTGGACTTTGGAATCTTATCCCCCAAAGTCATCCAACATGATGTTTTCACGTTCCACACCGAGATCTTCAAGCATTGTGATCACAGATGTATTCATCATTGGGGGGCCGCAGAGGTAATACTCACAATCTTCCGGTGCAGAGTGATCCATCAAATACTCATCGCGCAGCACATTGTGAATGAATCCAAGATACCCTTCTTTACAACCGAGTGGCTTACGAGATTCAGATTCCGTATTCTCCCAATCGTCTTGCTCCTGAGCAATGCGCTTGTCTGATAGGGCAACATGCCATTCAAAGTTTTCAAATTCGGTTTGAATAGAATCAAAATCCTCAAGGTAGAACAGTTCCTTAAATGAACGACCACCATACCAGAAAGTGACTTTTCTAGTTGTACGCAATCTCTTGAACTGATCAAAGATGTGAGAACGCATTGGCGCCATACCTGCACCACCACCAACAAAGACCATTTCATTGTCTGTTTCACGGGCAAAGAACTCACCATATGGTCCAGAGATGGTCACATTGTCTCCAGGCTTACAGGCAAAAATGTACGAAGACATGATCCCAGGAGGTACATCCAAATACTTGAATGTGCCGCGAGGTGCCGATCTATCTGGTGGGGGAGAAGCAATTCGAACATTCAACATGATGATGCCTTCTTCTCCAGGATAGTTTGCCATAGAGTACGCACGGATCACATCTTCTTTTACGTCAGAGACGAACTGCCACATTTGGAAATTATCCCAGTCTCCACGATACTCTTCTTCAATGTCAAATTCTTCGTACTTAGCAACGTGAGGAGGGCATTCAATTTGAATGTATCCACCTGCACGGAACGGTACATTTTCACCTTCAGGCAATGCCAATACAAATTCTTTAATGAATGTTGCAACATTGTGATTGGATTTTACAGTGCAATTCCACTTTGCAATTCCGCTCGTTCCTTCTTCCAACTCAATTTTGATGTCGCCTTTTACCTTAACCTGGCATGCAAGACGGCAACCATGACGTGCTTCTGCTTTGGAGATGTGTCCCACTTCAGTTGGAAGCATCTCACCACCACCTTCATGCACATCTACCTTACAGACGCCACAAGAACCTTTTCCACCACATGCTGAAGGGATAAAGATCTTATTTGCTGCTAGGGTGTTGAGCAATGTACTACCAGCTGGTGTACTCATTGTACGAGTGTCTTGGTTGGGTTCATCGATGATCAACTGAACGTCTGCGGACGATACCAAGAACTTCTTGGCGGTTAACACCACGCCCACCAAGGCGACTACTACTGTGGTGAACATTCCAACACTGATTGCAAGTGCGGTAGTCAACTCTGCTGCTAAAATCAATTCCATGGGGCTCTCCCTTTAAGGGTTGATTGGTAAATTTGTTTGGTTAAACGGTTAAAGTTCGATTCCACCGAAAGCCATGAATCCAATGGCCATTAATCCAGTGACCATGAAGGTCATCCCAAGGCCACGAAGACCTGCAGGTACTTGACTGTAGCGCATTTTCTCTCGTAGGGCAGCCAATGCAACGATTGCCAATGCCCATCCAGTTCCAGAACCCAATCCATAGACAACGCTTTCAGCGAAGTCATAGTCTCTCTCTACCATAAAGAGAGAGCCACCGAGGATTGCGCAGTTTACTGCAATGAGTGGTAAAAATACCCCCAAGGCATTGTACAGTGCTGGTGCATACTTATCTAGTGCCATTTCTACAATTTGAACCGCAGCGGCAATGGTACCAATAAAGGCTAAGAAACTGAGAAAGGACAGATCCACACCGGCAATGAGTGCATCTTCTTTCAAAATGAACGTATAAAGCAAATTATTTAGTGGACATGTAATCCCCAATACAAAGATTACTGCGGCACCCAAACCTATAGCGGTATCTACCTTTTGAGAAACGGCAATAAAGGTACACATACCCAAGAAAAATGCCAATGCCATGTTTTCAATGAATACGGCTTTTACAAATAGACTGATCAATTCTTCCATGACTTAGTTCTCCTCAATTTGATCGGTTTTCCAAGTACGCAGTGCCCAGATTCCCAAACCGATTAGGAAAAACGCAGAGGGTGATAACAACATCAAACCATTTGGTGTATACCAACCGCCTTCCGTAACTTTGCTAAAGAGTTGTACTCCAAATAGGGAGCCACTTCCAAACAGTTCTCGAAAGAAAGCGACCAATACCAACACTAAGGAGTATCCTAAGCCATTTCCCAATCCGTCCAACGCTGACATTGACGGGGTGTTCTGCATGGCAAATGCTTCGGCACGTCCCATAACGATACAGTTTGTGATGATGAGTCCTACAAATACGGAGAGTTGCTTTGATATATCAAACAAAAAGGCCTTTAAGATTTGATCCGTGATGATGACCAACGAAGCAATAATGGTCAACTGAACGATGATTCGAATGCTTGCCGGGATATACTGACGAATTAAAGACACCGCTACGTTTGAACAAGTAAGGACTGCCGTCAAAGCAATACTCATTACCAATGCCGTTTCCATTTTTGTTGTTACAGCCAGTGCTGAACAAATACCCAATACCTGAAGGGCGATGGGGTTGTTGTTGAACAAGGGGTCCAACAATACTTCTTTGCTATTTTGAGACATTGTTAACTACCTTTAGAAAGAGATTGAACGTACGGACCGTATCCTTGTGGACCCAACCAAAAATTGAGCAAAGATTCCACACCATTTGCGGTTAATGTTGCACCACTTAGACCGTCTACTTTACCATCAGAACTGTCACCAACTGGTGCTACACCTTTGACAACCTCGATTTGAGGTTGACCAGCATTGTATGCTTGTTCACCAACCCATAACTTCTTCCATTTTGGATTGTCTACTTCACCACCCAAACCGGGTGTTTCACCATGTTTGTAAAATGTGAGTCCATTGATGGTTGCACCATCTTTACTGAGAGCCAAAAAGCCGTATAGTGTTGACCAAAGTCCTTTGCCTTCTACATTTAAAATAATACGATCGACAGCATTATTCTTGTAGACTGTGAACACCTGTCGATACTTTGGTAGACAAGATATCTTTGCGATATTGTCTTTTTTCGAGAGGTCTTCGCACTCGCCTTTGTTGGCGTTGATGTATTTCTCTGCAATGTCTCGCTCTGTGGCTGCTCCACTTTTAAGTTCGACATACCCCAACTCGACTCTGTCGGGAGCTCCTTCTTTGAAGAAGGTATCTACATCTTCAGGTGTCACGACAATTTGTCCATCATCACCTGCTGACTTAAGACCAGAAACCGAAATTACGTTCTTTTTTAAATCTAGTTCGGCATTGGCTACCTGTTTATCCTTTAAGGATAAGGCTGCGCCTGATACAAAAACTGAGCACACGACACAGACTGCTGTGGCGAATCCCAAAATATATCCATTACTTCTTTGTGCCATACAAATAATCTCCTTTCATTCGTAAAAGAGCGGTGGATTCACCGCTCAACTAACACTATGCGGCGCTGCGTGCCAACCGACGGTTGATGTTTGCTTGAACCACAAAGTGATCTGCCAATGGCGCAAACATGTTCATAAACAGGATGGCCAACATCATACCTTCTGGGTATGCAGGATTGACACATCGGATCAACACCACCAAGATGCCGATGAATACCCCATAGGTCCACTTCCCTTTGTCAGTGAACGGACTGGATACAGGATCTGTAGCCATGAATACCGCGCCGATTGCCCAGCCACCAGTTACCATGTGCCAGTAAAATGGAACATCCAAAATGGTTTGAGCATCGTCAGCAGCACCGACTTGATTGAGAATCACGGACATAATGACTGTTCCAATCACGACTCCTGCCATGGTTCTCCAAGATGCAATCTTAGAGGCGATTAAAATTACGGCTCCAATCAAACATGCCAAGGCGCTGGTCTCACCCATAGAACCCGGCACCCAGCCATAGAATGCACTCATCCACTCTGAAGAGCCCAACGCAAATCCGTCAAACGTGCCTACGGCTGTATCATCGGCGAACATTGCCAAGTAGGTAGCACCAGAGTTTACATCTGGAAGAACTCCTTTATTTGCAACATCAACCACTTTGCTTGTATCAAACGGAAGCCAAGGTGTCATGCCTGAGATTCCAGTAGGGTAAGCAAAGAATAGGAATGCACGTGCTGTGAGGGCAGGGTTTAGAATATTCATTCCAACACCACCGAATATTTCTTTACCAATCACCACACCGAATAGAATCCCAATCCCAACTTGCCACAAGGGAATGGTTGGTGGGCAAATCAAAGGGAACAGTGCTGATGTAACCAGAAAACCTTCTGTAACTGAGTGACGACGTACAATACAAATTGCAACTTCAGCAATACCGCCCACTGCCAATGTCGTAATGTAGACGGGTAAAAAGAATATGGCACCCAACATAAAGTTGTTCAATGAGAATAGTGGGACGGCATCTCCGGCAGCTGCATAGGAGAATCCAAGCATTTGATAGATTGCTGTATGCCAATCTGCTAACGGGAGTGCACCGGCTGCCGTTGCAACATTTGCCTGATAACCAGTGTTGAACATGGCCATTAAGAAACATGGCAACAACGCAACAACCACCGTGATCATCATTCTTTTTTGATCCAAGGCATCTCGAATGTGACTTGCCGCTTTTGTTACAAGGCCAGGTGTAAACAACAATGTGTCGTGTGCTTCCCATACAGGATGCAACTTCTCTAGTTTACCACCCTCTTCAAACAATGGGGCGACTTTGTCATGTTGGTCACGAATAAATTTCATGTCATTATCCTTCTTTGTAGATTTGATTCAAAACACGTCGTAAGTGAACAGAGTAATCTTGCTTTCCTGGACATACAAAAGAGCAAAGGGCTACATCTTCTTCGTCTAACTCAAGTGCTCCAAGACGCTCAGAACGCTCTAGATCATTGATTTCCAACGAACGAAGTAAAAAAGTTGGAATGATGTCTAAGGGCATCACGCGTTCGTACATTCCAATTGGAACCATTTCACGGTGTTCACCATTGGTAGTAGTCGTGAAGTCAAACTTCTTCTTTCCAAACAATGCAGACAAAAATACGGGTATGCTTGAGAACTTATTGCCACCTGGTGCCAACCAGCCCAAGAATTCTCGTTCGCGGCCTTCTGCCAAAACACTGACTTGCCTGTGATGACGACCAAGGTAACCGTGTAGGTCACCCATGCTTGTACGACCAGAGATGGGAGATCCAGAGATGACTCTATTTTCACCATCTTTTAACTCACCTTCTACAACTTCGTCCAAAAATGCACCAAGCCGGGTCTCGACCAAGCGGGGAGTAGAAACTTGAGGCCCTGCCAAACTGATGATTCGTTTGGTAAATACGGTTCCTGTTCTGAAAAGATGTCCAACAGCAACAATGTCCATAAGGTGTATTGACCACGCTGTTTTACTTCTGGAAACACCGTACAACATATGAATGTGTGTTCCTGCGAGACCTGCAGGGTGCTTACCCGCAAACTCTTCTACGCTTACAGAACCCATTTTCGCTGCGCTGGCCTTGGACCCTGGTTCTACACACAAATAAACCTTTTCAGTCAACGTTGAAAGAACCTTAACACCCAAAGCAAAATCTTCTTCGTGACCTTCGAGTAGTGCACTCATATCAGGAGACAACGGCTCGCTGTCTGTACAGGTCAAGAATAGTGCTCCTGGTCTACTTTCAGCACTTGGAACTTGGCCGTAAGGACGTTCTCTGAATGCTGTCCACATACCCGCTTCCAATAACAACGCAGCCGTTTCGTCAGCCGTTGCACTTTGGGCATCCTTAAGCGAAGCGAACGCCTCAAACCCTTGGAAGTCATCAGCAGTACCCGTTTCATTAACGTCAACTACAACGGACTGTAGAGCACGCTTTGCTCCACGATTGATGGCACTTACAGTACCTGCAGCCATCGCAGTGTAGAATACACCAGGTTTTTTACGATCCTCAAAAAGGGGCTGTCCACACTTTACAGTGTCGCCAACAGCAACCATCATTTTCGGTTTCATGGTGGGATAGTCTGCAGCAACTACAGCAACCTTAGATACTTTTTTTATCCCATCAATCTTTTGAGTGGGCGCTCCCGCGATGGGAATATCCAATCCTTTTGAAATCTTGTGCACAGCCATATCAGTTTTGCTCCTACTGTATACCAGTCTTTGGACATTAAAATTCTTAGGGATCTTTATCTCATTTGAACCAAAGTTTCACCTGCTAATTTGAAATTGCTGGCTGAAACCATCACTCGTACCTTGAAGAAATTGAAAGAGATTGTTGTAACTGTGTTTAATGAGTGCACTCGAAACTGAATTCTGTACGAACAGTTGTTGCACAGTGTGGAAATCTACACAGGCATCTGTTTCGAAAAGTATTCGTTCCTTAGGCATACTTAATATTAGTTCATTGTGTCTTTTTGACCAATGCAGAATGGATAGGCCGAAATACACGTCATATCGGAGGTATTGTGCATAAGTTTCATTTGAACCATGAAAATGATGAAGGTAAATTCGAGTGTTGGGGAATCGTTTTAGTAGTCTGAAGACTTCATGGTGTGCTCTTACACAAT
>Ga0206130_10003932_pt1 | contig 18821 bp, 22 predicted proteins | sample Helgoland_Spring_9_FD_148637 | JGI IMG/M metagenome (GOLD analysis project Ga0206130, IMG submission 148637) | Pelagic subsurface seawater microbial communities from Kabeltonne, Helgoland, North Sea - Helgoland_Spring_Bloom_20160512_1 | ecosystem: Environmental > Aquatic > Marine > Epipelagic ... | reverse complement strand
GGGGGAGGCGGGGGAGGCGGCGGAAAGCCCGGCGGAGGCGGTGGAGGCGATGATGGAGGAGGAGGAGGGGGGGGAGGCCCAAAGGGTAAGCAGCCTACTATTTCAATTAGCGGAGGCTCTGCCAACGAAGGTGACACCGGCTTGGTGCAGCTCAACTTTTCTGTAAGCCTCAACAAGACTTCAACGGCTACTATCACGGCCAACTACGCCACTCTGAATGGGTCTGCTGCGGCAGGCTCTGACTATACCGCAGCCAGCGGCCAACTCTCATTCGCGGCGGGTGAGACATCCAAAACTATTTCAGTTGCCGTTCTCGGTGATACTGAAGATGAAAATGATGAAACCTTTTCGGTCAACTTATCAAACGTAGTTAATGCCAAAGCTGGTGCTTTATCTGCGACTGGCACCATCATTGATAACGACACTGCGCCGAGTAATGTTCCAGTTCTCAACAGTAGGTCATCTGCTACCGCCGTGCTCTACCTTGATATGGATGGTGAATACGTCACTAACACTTATTGGAACACCTACGAAAATGGTGGCCAGCCAATTAATGCGCTTGGGGTTTCAGATGGCTACAGCCAATCCAAAATGACTAACATCTGGCAGCGTGTTGCTGAAGATTATGAGCCCTTCGATGTGAATGTTACCACGGATGAAGCGGTCTATTTAGCAGCACCACAAAACCGTCGGATGCGCTGTATTATCACCCCCACCTACCAGTGGTTTGGCCAAGCCGGTGGTGTTGCTTATCTTGATTCTTTTGTCTGGACTGGGGATACACCTTGTTGGGTATTTAGTTCATTGCTGGGTGATGATGCAAAGAATATCGCAGAAGCTACCACGCACGAGTTTGGTCACACCCTAGGCCTTTATCATGATGGCCGTATATCCCCTCAAGAGGGCTATTATCAAGGTCATGGCAGCGGTGCCACAAGTTGGGCTCCTATCATGGGAGTTGGTTATTACGTCTCACTAGTGCAGTGGAGCAAGGGGGAATACAATAGTGCAAATAATACCGAAGACGACCTGGCTGTCATCACCAGTCAGAATGGATTTGGCTACCGTGGTGATGACCACGGCAATACTACCAGCTCAGCCACCACGGTAAATGGTTTGACTGCATCTGGAGTCGTTGAAACTCGATCAGATGTCGACGTTTTGGCATTCAACACTGTAGGAGGTTCTGGAACCATTTCCGTGACGGGTGCCACACCAAGCAGCAACCTTGATATTGAGCTTCAGGTATATGATGGGGCAGGACAGCTGGTTGCATCTGGTAACCCCGCAGACCAGCTCAATGCATCAGCCAGTGTATCCATTGGCTCAGGGACCTACTACGTTCGCATTTCCGGTGTCGGCAAGGGCAACCCTCTCGACACAGGTTACACTGATTACGGCAGCCTGGGTGCATACACGGTGACCACCACGTTACCGTAAATAGAATTTCATAAGACTCACCAGAGGCCTTCCCCAATAACTTGAGGGAGGCCTCTTTTATTTGGAGCACATTTATTCAAAAATACTTGCATAATAGCGCAAATTGGAAATAGTGTCCCCGCTTCCGGCACTGCCGGAGTTGCATAACATAATTGCCGGTTTAGCTCAGTTGGTAGAGCAACTGATTTGTAATCAGTAGGTCAACGGTTCGAATCCGTTAACCGGCTCCATTCTAAAAAAGCCCTCCCTCGTGGAGGGCTTTTTTGTTTGCCGGCTTAACGGATGAGAACACGGTTCGAGCGCACACGCTAGTGCGTGCATCACGCATTCTTTAATGTCTAAGTTTCCGGAGGAAGAAACTTTCACTTTAGCACAGCCCGAGTGGAGTGAGGGCAATCCGTTAACCGGCTCCATTCTAAAAAAGCCCTCCCTCGTGGAGGGGTTTTTGGTTTGTTGGCTCAGCGCCACACCGTAACCATCATTTTTTTTCTGCCCCAACGCAATGCCTCTTTGTGCGACTTGAAGAAAAGATCGATGCGATTTCCTTTAATGGCTCCACCGACATCCTCGACTGTGCCATAGCCATATCCTTTGATATACATGGTCGTTCCCATGCGGTAGCGTTTAGGATCGGCAGCAATGGTGCCTTTGCCTGCCTTCACTCCCGTCGAGGTATAACCCACTTTTTTGCGCTTACCCTTTAGCGAGCCATAGGCGTAGATGGGGCGGCCGTACCAGTTGCGCTCCCAGCCACAGCATTTCTTGCAATCGCAGTAGCCGGTAACCTCCATCCAATGCTGTTGGGGCGTGGTTCCGCGAGCTGGGCGATGGCTAGCACATCCTGAAGCGAGTAGTATACATGCTGCGAGCAGTAGCGCGGGTAGGAACTTCATGATGATTAGAATAATTACGATAGTCTGCCATCACGCCTCAAGCATAAAGCTTATTTCCACGGAGCCCTACGATTGCGCGCTGGTCGCGTAGAACTCGGTAAGATGTGCCCTGTGTGATGCTGGCGGCTTTTCTAAACAAAAACCCGCCCCCGGTGAAGGGAGCGGGCTTGGGAAATTCAAAGCGTAGCCTAAGCACACTTTCTGCTCATTTGTAGGGGGAGGCCGCCGAGTCCGCGCAGCGCGGTTGAGCTAACGGGCTGAATGAGAGAAATCTCTCTAAAAGAATAATGTCCCGCTGATGATGAGCGTTTCTGTATCAACATCTCTGATCGCTGTGCGATCCAGTTTGATGAGGGGGATAAAACTGCGGTTGTAGACATATTCCAGACTTATGGCGAAGTTGTCAGTAAGGTAGGTTTCGACACCTCCAGCAAGTTGCTGAAGAGATTCCCACTCATCGCCGTCGTTGCCCAGAATGCCCTTGCCGTAAACGAGTGAAAAGCGGGTATCCTTCGAGAGAATTTCAGTATCATAAGCTGCTTGTAAAGTAAGGCCTTGAACGGCTGCACCTTTCGAAACTCTGAATGTGGGAGGAGCAGGGGCAGGCGCAGTTGCTGGCCAGTCACGCTCTGTTTGGGTGTATTCTGCCATGAGTGAATACGGCCCCTTTTTAGCTTCGATCCATGCATTTATTAGACCATTGCGCTCCCGAGTTGTAAGAGGGTCTGGCGCAACGCCGGGGTGATTGGCACTGTCACTGTCATAGATACTTGAGTAAAGATAACCTCCGCCAACCGAAACATCCCATCCAGCAAGCTCGCTGTCATACTGACCGCTAATTGCGAAGTTGCTCCCAAAACTATTATTAGGATTGTCTGCTACGCGAAGCTGGCGACCGCCATTCAGAGCGGTGAAAGCAAAACGCCAGTCATCACCGATATAACCAAGCTCAATTGCGGCATCATCGGTGTCGACGCGAAAGAAATGATTATTCACAGAGTGTGTCACTGGATTATATGATCCTTGATGACCAAAGTTTGCAGTCATGCGACCAACCGAAACATACCAAGGAGATTCAGCAAGGTTTCCGAAAGTAACGAAGGCCTCACGAATCTGAGCCTCCTCTTGTGTTGGAAATTGAAGGTCCGTATAGATTCCGTGAACAAACACGGAAACCCAATCGTTAGCAGCATAGGTTAAAGCGATATCGGCCATATCCAAAATGCTTTCATCAGCACTTGTTCCTGATGTATGCTGATCAGGAAAGCGACCAAGAATTGGAAACTTGCCAGCAGTATCAGTGCGCTCATGATACTGAGAATAAATCGCATGCCCAGAGAGGTATATTTTGCCCGGCTCAAGCAAACCGTTGCTGTATGACTCTAGGAGATAAGGGGCTTTGTTGACCACTGTCCGCTGGGCAGAGAGCATTTCTTTGGAATATTCTAGCTTGGTATCGAGCAAAAAGGATTCTGGGAAAATCTCGTCACTAGCTGACTCAGCAACTAGTGAGGTAAAGGAACAGCTGCTACAGGCGGCCAAAGCTAAAATTAGGTTGGTTTTGTTTTTCATTTTTTATGTGTTTTATTTGTGTATTTCAAAAAAACTATATTAAAGTTGGGAGCACTACAACACTTTTGTCCAATAAATAGCGCTCAGCATAGGGAGTGGTGGGGGCGTTTGCTCCCTCGACCAGCACTTTATATTGCATGTGCTAAGCGTGCCCTGGGTCGACCATTTGCTCGAGAGCGGCAGGGATAAGTCTATTAACGGGGGTTGAACAGAACGTGACCTAGTGGAGGGATTTTTTGTCTACCGGCTCAGCGCCACATGATAATCATCATTTTTGGCTGCCCCAGCACAAAGCCTCTGAGGCGATGAGCGCTGAGGCTTTTAGAATCATTTATGTGTTTCTAATTGGGTCTTCATTTCCCGCTATTTAACAAACCTCATCGTCATCGGGTATCGGTAGTGAACACCCTCATTGGCTTTGATGGCAGCGATGATGGTTAGAATGATATTCATCACATAGAGAATGACGAGGAATGCAAAGCCAATAAGAAATAAGGTTAGTATACCGGAAATGATCACATAGATCAGCATCGATATTTGGAAGTTGAGACACTCCTTGCCCTGATCGGAGGCAAAAGGCATGTCGTCCTTTTTAACCTGCCATATGATGAGGGGAGCGATGATATTTGCCAGCGGAATACATGTGTAGCCGAGGAAGGATGACAGGTGGGCGAACATGGCCCAGGTGCGTGCTTGTTTAGGTATTTCCGAGCTAGCTATTTCTGAGGTAGTCATGGTTTTGAGTTACTTTTGAGTTGGTTTTGTGATGGTGGGAAAAGGGATGATGAGATGAGTTAAGCAAAATCAAATGACAAATGAAGATAAATCCTCAAGCCATTGATTGCCGTAGCTTGAGCTCATTGTCCTAGTTCGAAAAGCGATTCCGAGTGCGATTGGCAATCGCCACCAAGGAGAGCATTACGGGGACTTCCACTAAAACTCCCACCACCGTTGCTAAGGCGGCTCCTGAGTGGAGGCCAAACAAACCTATGGCGACGGCGACAGCTAGCTCGAAGAAATTAGACGTGCCGATCAGGGCCGCTGGGGCAGCGGTAGCAAAGGGGACGCGCCAGAAATAAGCCCAGCCATAGGCGATGGCGAAAATGCCATAGCTCTGAATCATCAATGGTACTGCAATGAGCACAATGACCAGGGGCTTATCGATGATGGTTTGTGCTTGGAAACCGAACAAAAGCACGACTGTGGCGAGTAGACCCATCACCGAGAACGGCTTTAGCCTTGCTGTGAAATGACTGATTTCCTCGTGATTGCCACTTCGGTCGAGCAGCCTACGCGTCACATAGCCAGCGGTAAGGGGGATCACCACATAGAGAACGACGGATAAGATCAGAGTTTGCCAAGGAACGATGATATCAGTCACGCCCAGCAGCAGTGCTGCCAGCGGGGCAAAGGCGAACACCATGATGATGTCGTTGATAGATACCTGCACTAACGTGTAATTAGCATCACCGCGCACGAGTTGACTCCAGACAAAGACCATCGCCGTGCAGGGTGCTACGCCCAGTAGGATCATGCCGGCAATGTATTCTTGAGCCGTTTCTGGTTCGACAAAGCCCGCGAATATATGTTGAAAAAATAACACCCCGAGAGCAGCCATGCTAAAGGGCTTGATAAGCCAGTTGACTACGAGGGTGATGCAGAGGCCTTTGGGTTTCTTACCGACATTCTTGAGTGAGGCGAAATCCACATTGACCATCATCGGGTAGATCATGATCCAGATAAATACTGCCACCACTAGATTGACGTGAGCGTATTCTAAATCGGCAATCCATGCAAAGCTTGTGGGGCTGTAAGCACCGAGCAATACGCCAGCCACGATGCAAAGTCCGACCCAAAGAGAGAGATAACGTTCAAAAATGCCCATGTGTTCGTAGGTGGATAAGTGATGATGCAGTTATCGTAGGTTCAGTCATTCCTGCGTTTGAAGCGTTTGCGGTGTTTGGTGATACGCCCTGAGACACGCTTGCGCCACATCCGAAAGCTTGATGGCTTGAGCTGCCGTCTCATGTGGCGGATGACATCACTCTCGCTGAGTCCAGTGCGTTCTTGTATTTCATCAAAGCTAGTGCGGTCATGCCATGCCATGCGAATTATAGCATCGCTCTCTGAGGGGTTAAGTTCTTTGCGCTTCATGGCGGGGCGATCCTACAGCTCTGGCAAGCTGAGAGCAAGCTAAGAGCAAGAGAGGAGCCTGAGAATAGCAAGACAATGTGATTTACGGATTGCCACAACTAGCTCTCAAGCTAGGGTTGCGGAAATTAACGATAAATTACTATTATGAAATGGCACTACTCTCACCAAGACGAACAACACGGCCCAGTAACAGATGAAGAGATCAAGGGGCTGATTGCTGCTGGTAATATCACTCCGGATAATCTCGTTTGGTGCGAGGGCATGGCCGGCTGGGAGCCAGTATCCAACGTGCCGGAGCTGATGCCTTCAGGTAATACGTCCGAGGTGGCCGCCCATGCTGCCCCAGCGGCAGTTGGCAGCATGTCTGCCTATGTTGAGGATTCCACACTGAGCCAGGCGGTCGTTTATTCGGGTTTTTGGCGTCGTGTCGCGGCATCGCTGATCGACTCGGTCATACTAAGCGTTCCCGGATTCATTCTTGGTATTGTTTTGGGCTTAGCAATGGTGTCTGGAGGGATAGATGATACAGAGGTGGTTGAGCTCACTGGCAAGGTTGTTGGTCTCTTTCTCGGGTGGCTCTATTATGCCCTGATGGAAAGCTCATCTAAGCAGGCAACCATAGGTAAGATGGTAATGGGAATCAAGGTGACAGACCTTGAGGGGAACCAGATCAGCTTTGGCCGAGCCAGTGGCAGACACTTTGGTAAGATTCTATCAGCACTGATCTTAGCGATTGGCTATTTGATGATGCTCTTCACGCAAAAGAAGCAGACCCTGCATGACTTGATGGCAGGATGTCTGGTGGTGAAGAAGAGCCAGTAACTCTACGTTTTTGATTTCGCCTCAGATCCTGCGTTCAGGATCTTTGAGGCCGAGATATTGCTTGTAGAGAATTTCTACCTTATTTCTGGCCCAGTCCGTTTTTCGGAGGAATTTCAAGCTCGATTTAATCGATGGGTCTTTGCTGAAGCAATTGATCTTGATGCGGAAGGCGAGATCGTCCCAGCCGTATTCCTTAACCAAGTCATTGAGCATTCGTTCCAGAGTGATGCCGTGCAGGGGGTCGTTGCTCATGAAGGGCTTTTAGTCGTGATGCTGTCGAAATGAAACAGTATTTGTCTACCAATTATCGCGCAACAGAATCCATGGCTTACTTTCTGATTGGCGGCCTTGGCGGAAGGCTTCGGCTCCAAGCTCGTGATAGGTAGAGTGGGAGTTGGTTAGCTCATTGCCATATTTTGCTGCCATCCAGCCATCTTCTAGCAATTGATTGATATGCAGGAGATACTGTATCTTTTTTGTCCTCTGGTTTTTTAAGGCTTCAATTTTAGCTTTAGAGGCTAGAGACAAATACAGCCAGATGAGCTGGCTTCTTGAGTGCAGGGTGAAGCTTTTTAGTTGGTCCAAGAGCTTGATCTCACGCTTGTATTCGCAGGCTGAGAAATTGCGCATATCGAGTGCAAATTGTTCGTGATCCTGCCTGCTCATTATCAGCCGACCATCACTAGATTGGCCAAATGGGATCTGTCTCTCTGAAGAAAGTTGATCATCATGAATTATGGCTAGAATATCAGCAGACATTATTGGATAAAACACTCTAGATCATGAGTATCCTTTCATCAATGATAAAGATATCTTAAATAGCTAGTGGGGGAGCATTTTGTTGCCGAACCTTGTCATTACAGGTTGTTATTGGCTCTAAGAGGTGCAAAAGTCACATATCGACTCGGCACTCATTTGGTTTTCTTCGGTTTCGTTCATCCTCTTTGGAGGTGGATGTTTTCTGTCCCGCTACTTGCGTGGGGAATACGAACGCTACGGCATAGGCAAGTTGAGAGGCTTGATTGGGGTGTTGCAGATACTTGGTGCTGCTGGTCTTGTGGTAGGTTTTTACATACCTTGGATAGGTCATTTTTCAGCTGGGGGCTTAGCTGCAATGATGCTTTGTGGAGTTGGCGTGCGCATCAAAATCAAGGACACCATCTTCCAGACAATGCCGGCATTTGCCTACATGGTGCTCAATGCTTACTTAGCAATAGCCGGGTATTAGGCTCTTAAGCACCTCAAATCAGAGAGAGCAGTGTAATCGCTACGGCCATGGCTAGCATTAGTAGGGAGGGAATGGCCTTTTTGACTGGATCCTTCACCTTTAGGTGCATGGCATAAGCGCCGATCATTAATACTATCAACACTGAACCTGCAGGCACTATCAATGCCTCAATCCAAATACCTGCAAGCATCGCGAGCGCGATGATGACCTTTAGTCCGCCTACTACAAAGACCATGTATGGTGGGAGATCATAGGTGGCAAATTCTTCTTTGATCGTCTGAGAATCACCACCACGAAATGGCGTAGATTTACTGGCTCTGATCAGCCAGACATTGAGTAGTCCGAGAGCGATGATGACTTGTAGAGCTATTACCAGAATTTCCATAGTCTAGTTTGTAGCCCAAAACGTGCTAAATGACAAACAACTCATTGCAACATTCTCATGAGCTTGTTTTTGAAAGGCTGTATTGAGCTGTGTGTAGCTCCTTATATCATTTTTATATCCGGCCTCGACATCTTCACCGTGAAATTGAATGTTTAATCAAGTGCCTATGTATACACCTTCACCATCCCGCTATAACTCCATGCCATATAACAAGTGTGGCAAGTGGGGGCTCAAGCTGCCCGCTATCTCTTTGGGCTTCTGGCATAACTTTGGTGATGGTGATGACCTTGATGAAGGTCGCCGCATCATGCACCGTGCCTTTGATCGAGGCATTACCCACTTTGACTTCGCCAACAACTACGGACCACCTTACGGCTCTGCGGAACGCAACTGTGGCAACATCCTCAAGCAAGATTTTGCTACTCACCGTGATGAGCTACTCATTGCCACCAAAGCGGGTCATGATATGTGGTCCGGGCCCTACGGTGAATGGGGCTCCCGCAAGCACCTGATCTCCTCACTGGATCAATCACTCGCTCGGCTGCAGCTCGACTACGTCGATATCTTCTACTCCCACCGTCCCGATCCTGATACTCCGCTCGAGGAAACCATGGGTGCGCTCGCCACCGCGGTGAAAAGCGGCAAGGCCCTTTACGCGGGCATCAGCAAATACCCACTGCCCATGCTCAAGGAGGCTGTTGCCATGCTCAAGGATATGGGTGTGTTCACACTCATTTACCAACCGCCTTATAATCTGCTCAGTCGTGGTGTTGAAACGGCGGGCATCCTCGATTTTCTCAAAGAAGAAGGCATCGGCTGTATTGTCTTTTCACCTCTTGCTCAGGGCATGCTGACGGAGAAATATCTCAATGGGATTCCGGAAGGTTCGCGCGCGGCACGGAGTGAGGGCTTCCTCACCACGGAGCAGGTCGAAGAGTTTCGCCCCCAAATTCAGGGCCTGCATGCTATCTCGCAAGAACGTGGAGAATCACTCCAGCATCTGGCACTCAACTGGACTCGTCATCACCCAGCGGTGAGCTCTACGCTCGTTGGCTCCCGCAGTGTCACCCAGCTCGATGACTTGCTTGGTGCACTAAAGTCCGACCCCATTACTGATGCTCAGCTGAAGGCCATCAATGAGATCGCACCAGCAACTGATAGGGGTGAATAATCATTGCCCCCCTAACCGAAATGATTATACTCACAAAAATTTAATCAATAAATGAACAGACTTGCTCTCTATCTCATCACCTTACTCGGGCTGTGTCTGACTCAGCCCATGGCCCACGCCATGAGCATGCAGTGGACCGATTTTGGCTACGACAATAACCCCGACGCGAGGTGCGGGGACATTGTCGGCAACGTCAGTGAAAAACCCCGAAGGTTTGTAGGGGTTTTGGACAGGAGCGAAGCGACGTGCCCCGCAGGGTGAGTAGCCGGGAGGCGGCTGCGAATCAACTTTATGATGGCGACAGCGGTGAAATCGTCGGCCAATACGAATACGACCCCTACGGCAACACCATCAAAGCCGAAGGCCAGGCGGCACGGGAAAACAAAATCCGCTTTTCCACCAAGGAATACGATTCATCCACCGGGCTGTATTATTACGGCTTCAGATACTACGATCCGGTTACTGGCAGGTGGCCATCCAGAGACCCACTAGGCGAGTATGGTGGTCTAAATATCTACGGATTCGTGAATAATGATGGGGTAAATCAAGTGGATTATTTGGGACAGTATATTATATGTAGCCCTTTTGTACCAACTTTTGATACAAGAACTACTAAAACAGGTAAGCAAGACTGGGGGAGGTGGGGTGCTGGGTATACTGTGAATACTCTGTTAAACGATATACTTACCATTGGTGGTATTCGTTTTAATCCAGTATCGTTAATTGACTTTTTTGCAGGCGGCGGTCAAAAATGTTTTTATAAAGCCGAAGTTAATGTAGATAGAAAATGGCAAAAAAGTTGTTGCGATTTTTCTGGAGGGTCTTGGAATGTTGATCAATGGAGATTTTCTAAATCCGATTGGGAGAGAGTCTTCTTTGACTGTGCTAGGATTGGGAGAGACATTTTTCCCGGTATATAATTCATTTGAATCATTAGTCTGAGCATAAGTACCGCCTATAACTAACAAACTTTAATTGTTGAAAATCAGTTGATCTTCCATTTTGAATACCACATGAATTATGAATAAGAAATTAGTCTTTGGGTTAGGTGTTGTAGCAGGATTGCTTTTGTCATTGCTGTTAATTTTTATGTTCTTGAGAAAGGCTGATGATAGACATTGGGCTAATATTTTGATAAGCCAAAAATTCAATAATGGATACATCATGGTCTTAGAAGATATAACAAACAGGCGTAGTGATATTATGTTTGTTGGAAATCAGAATAAAATAGATAACATAAGAAAGGGTGTTAATTTTGATAAAATCAATTTGTATATATCAGGAGATGGGGAAACACTTTTCTTGCGTGAATATAATACTTGGGTAGCTATAAATTTAACATCTTTTGAAGAAAATAAATTAGCTCAAACTCCAGATGGCCTTAGAGAGTTAATAGTAGAACAACCAGTGATTACTTTGAGAGAATAAGTGGGTGTTTGAAAATCATCAGCTATGGCTATTTCTTTGATTTTCCTGGTGCTTTGGGGTCTTTCTTAATCTGTTTTTTATTCGGCCATATGTCTTAGGTCACAGAAAAGGGGGGCTGATTTTGGTGTTGCTATGTGGGTTGGCTGGCAAAGTTGAGGAGGGTTTGCTAAACAAAAAGATAGGGGTCAGTCTTTGAATTGTGAATTGATGTCGGATAGGAGTCAGTCCGTGAATTGTGAGCCGAGTTATTCGATGCATAGTGCAGTATCATTAAAATACTCTTGTCATGCAGAAGGGCTTCTAGCAGGTTATTTGATATATGAGATACTCGTTATTGCTCGCTTTTACTTTGTCTTTATTTCTATGCAGTGTTGTTGGCGTTCAAGCGCGTGCGTTCACCAATAAGGCTGGTAAGACAATCAATGCAGAAGTCCTTGAGCTCAAAGGTGACAAGGTGCAGCTGAAGGTCGGACGTAAGACGTTTTTAGTGCCTATTGTTTCACTTTCCGAAGCTGATCAGGCATATATAGAAAATTGGGAAATGGAAAAGCAGACGGAGCTGGCGGCAAAGGCGGCATTGACTCCAAAGACATCTAAGCATGGAATCTCCACCGAGCCGGGAAAGAGTGTTTATAAGTCCCGCAAGGGTGAGTATGATGACGGTAAATATGTAATCTATGTCCCTCAGAGCTATGATGGAACCAAGGCTGTTCCTCTAATCATCAGCGGACACGGAGCTAACCAGACCGGTGAGCGCGAAATGGTGAAGTGGCCAAAGTTTTCCGAAAAGCACGGCATCATTGTGGTATGCCCATCCTATGCGAGTTCTCAGAGCGGTTTGGAAATCGCGGGTAAAGAATCACAGGCAGTCATGAAGGATATTCTGATGAAGGTGCACGATGCGTTTCATATCGATAAGTCCAAGGTGATGCATACCGGCTATAGTGGCGGTGGCTATGCCACATGGTATGCGATGAACTTTCATGAAGAATTCACGCACTTGTGCTTTCGTTGCGCTAATTACTATTTGACGGTCCCGGGGCAATTGAAAAGCTATCGCAAGTGGAAGGGGCACCCAGTGTATTGGTTCTGGGGTGAGAATGATCACCCGACTGTTCTTGGTGAGATTGACAATGCCCTTGAATTTCTCACCAAAAAAGTGAAGTGCGACCTCAAGCAGGAAAAGATCCCAGGCCATGGCCATGCAGATAATGTCGATACTATAACCCGCGCCGTTGAGTGGTTCATGGCGACAGATGCTGTAGCTGATTAGTTAGATTCTAATCAGCAGAATGACGGTGAGTCAGTGGAATGGTGGCATCAGAGTTGTCTGTGCGATCAGGTCTTCTAAAGCTCCAGCATCTGTTCAGTCCACTTCTCGAGCTGCTCTGGATGAGGATTACCTACGAGGGTGCCAACGAGCGAGCCGACTACAGCACCGCGGTGGCAGTTGTCGCCGCCAACAAGGGCATTGGCGGTGATGGCGGCATCGAAGTCGTCGTGATACTTCCACGCGAGGTAGAGTGCGGCAGGGAAGGCGTGGTCAATGTAGCAGGCAGGGCTGAGCTTGCTGCCGATAATGACGCGGTCGTCTTGGCGAGTCCACGCGGTGGCCCTCTTGGTCGAGAACCAGTCCCCGGCAGAATGCATCACGGCCTCGCGCAGTGGGATATCCTCAGAGAGATCAATAAGCAAACGAGTGAGGCAATCAGCGGCGCGAAGCACATTGCTGTGCCTGTGCGTCAGGGTGACGTGGCTCTTCACGGTTTGTCTGATTTCCTCTCTATCGAGGCGGCGGTCTTGCCCCTCGCTGGTGAGGGCCGCGACTAAAGCGGGCACGGTAGCGAGGCCGCCGATGTGTTCGTCTTTGATGCCGCATTTTCTGATGTCTTTGCCCTGGGCATAGCGGGTGAAAAATCCTCGGTGGTATTCCTCAAGGTAGGTGTCGCGGTGCCAGCCTGGGGTGAGCATTTTCTCAATGTAGAGATTGAGCCATGCTTCCTCAGAGTAGTGACCCGCCTCGGTGACTTGCTGGTAGAGAAGTCTGGCTAGCTTGAAGTTGGCCGTATTTTCTCCAGCTTTCAGGTTCTGGTGGTAGTGGACATTGCGTTGGCCCCAGAAGGGTGCCTGGTCATGTAGGATTTCACCCTTTTCATTGAGCGCAGTATACTCCGAGCGCCAAAGGATGCTATCAGGGTGGTGTGGGAGTGGTGCGCTGAATGTATTGGGCTTGTCGGGATTGCTGAGATCCGGGTAGTCACGATCAAGTGCCTCACGATTGTAATACCAGTGTGCTGGCATGCAGAGTGCATCGGCGATGAGTGAGCCGTGGTATGCGGGTGTCAGGGAGAGTGGCATTGCTAGTTCTTATTGAGTGGGTGGATCTTGACGTGAGCAGTCTCAGCAATAAGAGAAGAAACGGGAGGTGTGTTAGGTTCCTCAAAACCACAGAGAGAAAACATCCTGGTGGAATACTCAGTAATATCGATCTCTTGAAACTGATAGGGGCTATGATGAACGAGCCCGCTGTAGATAGAGCCGCTGCGACCAACACTAAAAAGCCGGTAACGCTCAAGCAGGAAGAACTCGAGGCTGCCGACTTCCGCCGCCTCCGAGTGACTGAGCTCGGCCGGGTATTTGAAGATCTGGGATTGTTCGCAGCCTTTGCGCCTCGAGATAAAGTTGAGTATATGGTCGTGCTGGTAAGACTCCATGGACGCATGCTGGTAGGGCAGGTGAAAGAGGCCGCGGGCGAGCTTGACCGCGAGCCATTGATTGCAATCCAGTGAGAAAAACCAAACACCGGGGACACCATTCTCATCATGCACGTAGGTGCGGAGGTTGAGCTCTAAGAACCAGGAAAGCCCTGGCACGGTAGGGCAGAAGGACGGGCGCACGTTGTTCATGTGAAAGGGGACAATGCCTAAGTAGGCCTTGCCGTCGTAGGTATCAACGGTGAGTCCGGGGGGGAGTTGCTCTTGGATGATCGCAGGGTCCATCTCCCAGTGCAGAAACAGCAAGTGAGACCATTCCTGCTTCATCACCACGGGTGAGTCTGGCTGGACTCTCTGAGCGAGTCGCTGCGCGTCGGTGGGTGTCATCATGGCGGTTTGGAATCCGGATTTGTAGCAGCCTTCAGGGAGTTTCAGGAGCCTTGGCATAAGGAAGACGCGCGTGCTCTGAAATGGTGAAGTAGGTATCGAGTGCGGTAGAGGCCAGAGAGTCATGCTCGCTGATGGAGATAGTGCCGTCCTTGGCGTAGGACTCGTCTGGTATATCAGCGAGCTGAACCTCGCCGATGATGAGCTTGGTGCCATTGGCGGGGATGTCGATGATGTCTGCTAAGGTAAGCGCATAGCGGATCGGGCACTCTTTGACAAAGGGAGCGATGATGTCCTCATGGGTGAGCTCAGTAAGACCTGTGGCGTCAAATTCTGACACATCGCCTGGATAGCGCGCTGAGCACTGATGGGCCTGCTCGACTGTCTGGGAGGTGACGTGATTCAAGGTCCAGGACTTGGTATCGAGAATGTTCTGCAGTGTGTTGCGCTCAACGACGTCAGGGCGGGTGACCATGCCGATGAGTAGCGGGTAGGAGCCGAGGTGGGTGATGCTAGAGAAGGGAGCAAGATTGGCCACACCTGCTGCCGAGCGAGTGCCGACCAGGCAGATGGGCTTAGGCCCGGGTAAGGTGGTGGCGAACTGGACCCTCTCCAGCTTCTCCATGTTGGCCATATCGGCAGCAGTAATAATCACGTCTCAAGATTACCAAGATATCTGAGTGCGCAAATACTTTATTGTATTCTTTATAGTGCTACTACTTGCTCATGGATTCCAACAGCGCCGCTGCCGTCTGATTGCCAGAAATGATCGCTCCCTCGATCGAGGCGCTAGTCGTGTGGTCACCACAAATCATGATGTCATCGATTTTGAGAAAGCCTTTGCCTTCCTCGGTGTTGTTTTGTGGGTTTTCTGTAGGAGCTTGCTCAGGTAGGGCATGTTTGATGATGTCTGTTCTGAGGTGCTGCCAGCCATCGACCTGCTCACCGAACCATGCTGCCAGTTCCTTTTTCACCTCAGTGGGAATGTGCTCGTCTCTGTGCAGCCCGAGCAGAGATACAGAAATAAGAGCCATGCCCTCGGGTGCGTAATGCGGGCTGACGTCAGAGGGGACACAGACGTTGTTGATGAGGCCCTTGCTGCTGCCGTTGAGCGCGATGATGGCTTCGTTGAGCGGGGATTTGTTTGCAGCGAAGTAGACATTAGTCACCGAGCGCCATGCGGGAGCCATGTTGCTGAAGCTCGGGATGAGCTCGCTGGTTTGTGACGCTTGAGTGGCAAGCACCACATGGCTGCCTTGTAGCACGCTGCCATTTGCCAAGGTCACCGAGGTGCTGCTTACTGAGGTAGCGGGGGAGTTGATCCGGATTGTCTCTGCGGGCAGTCTGCGGGCGAGTTGCAGCGGGATGCTGCCCATGCCACGTGCCGGCAGGGTAGCGCTACCCTGGCTGAACATCTTGAAGGTGAACTCAAACATGCGACTCGATGTGCGCAACTCCTTCTCAAGGAAGATGCCGCCATAAAAACAGCGGAAGAAGCCGTCGATCATTTTTTCGCTGAAGCCAAAGCCCCTGAGGAAATCCTCGGTGGATCGATCGTGGTGAGCCTGTATTTCCTGCTCGGAGCTACCGAGAGTCTGGAACCTCAGCAATGCAACTCGTAGCTTATCGGCGAGACTGCCAATGGACGACAGTGCGCTGCCGATCAGATAGCGAGGCCTTCTGAAAACATCCATCACTCGCTTCAGGCCCGTGCCGTCATAAACGATCGCACCCGGCTCGAACGCGTGTAGATCGAGAGACTCAAGGTCGAGTAGCTCACCGGCACGAGGGTAGGCGCTGAGGTAAACCTGAAATCCACGATCCAGAAGAAAGCCTTCAACGCGATCTGTGCGAACCCGACCGCCGACGCCGTCACCCGCCTCGATGACATGCACAGCGACACCAGCCTCATGGAGGCGCAGGGCGCAAGTAAGGCCACTGAGCCCAGCGCCGACAATAAGCACAGGGTATGAGGGTGGGTTGTTTGGATTGCTCTGAATCATTGGGAGCCTACTGATAGACGTTGAGTATCAGCTGTCAACCTGGATGCTGGTCTGTAGATAGTAATTCTGTGAGCTATGGATCACACGGCTACTGAGTCTCATCAATCCGGCCGTATTTGAGGTAGAATTGATTTTGGAATAGCTGCTCAGGGTCATACTTGCGCTTGAGCGCGAAAAATTGTGATGCCTGCGGGTAAGCACGGTGAAATTGCTTGTGTGTGGCGTGTAGCCGGTAGGGTAGATAGTAGCGACCTTGGTGCCGCAGTGAGGCATTGATGAGGTCGCGGGTGAGTGACTTCATCGCGTCTTCGGCAGCGTAGTTTTTTTCCTGCACGAAGAGCATCACAAAAGCGATCATCTGTCGGTCGGCGTAGCGCAGGAAGGTGTCATCATCACGGTTGACACTGCGCACGGTGACATTGAGTAAATTGGGCTCATGCTTCTGCAAGACGTTGCGCATGGTCTTGACGAATCTGGCGGCTCGGTGTCGTGGCACAAAGTATTCGTGCAGTATGTCCGTGGTGTCAGTAGTTCGATTCTCAAACACCTCGACACTTTCATTAAAGAGTTGGTTGCGTGAGATAGTCTTGTCCTTGAGCGTGGGCTGGAGCTTGGTTTCTGCGTTCCAGCGAAGTTTCTTGCCGAAGTCGCTCTCCGCAGAACCGCGGAATACGGCGCGGCGTAGCTGAATCAAACCAGGCTCGACCAGTTCATTATCAGCGGCATGATCGTTCTCTTCATTATCGGGTATGCGGTAAAAGGCATTGAGTATGACCTCGTCGAGTAAGTTCTCGGGCACGATATTCATACGAGCGTAGACCATCTCGAGGCCGGGCTTGCTTGTGATCTTATTGTCAAAGGTTGCCAGAGACTTATCCACCGGTACGATGTGTTGCTCGAGTCGGTAGGTCTCGTTGGCGACGACATGGAGATCGACATCGAGAATGATGCCGAACAAGCCGTAGCCGCCCAGAGCCAGGGAGAATAACTCACGGTTATGCTCTCGACAGCAGTGCTTGATGCTGCCGTCAGCGAGCATGATGCGGAACGACTCGACACTCGAGGCTATGGGGGGCTGGTTGTATTGCCAGCCGTGGCAGTTGACACTGATCGACCCGCCCACAGAGAAGGAGTTATTGGACTGCATGATAGCCACTGATTTACCGTGCTTGTTGAGGTAGGGGATGATGTCTTCCCATAGAGCGCCTGCTTGGACCTTGAGGGTGTCGCGCTTGTCGTCCAGCTCCATGCGGTTCCATTGTCTGGTGTTGATGACAATGCCACCGGGGTAGATGGTGTGGCCTCCCATGCTGTGCCTGGCACCTGCGATTGACACCTTCAAGTCATCTCGTCGTGCCCGTTCGAGTAGCTCTCCAAGTTGCTTTTCAGCATCCTCAGCAGCCACTGGGATTTCCCAGATTTCGCTGACCTTTGTTTGGTTGAGGCGGCTAGCATCATCTATCTGTCCTTGTGAGTGACCATCTGATGCCTGCTTATCGGGGGGGGGTATTGGGCTAAATTGAATCAGCGGCTGCGTGATGAAACCAGCCGTGCCTAATGCTACGATCATCAAGATCGCTCGCATAGCGCGTCGCTTCGATTTCTTTCTCATGGCAAGGGTGGGTTTAATTCCTTTCCCATGGGTATTCACCCGCTGAAAAAGCAATAGTGTAGCATTCTACACGCACCTAGCGCATTGCCAATATAATAATGAAAGGTTCATCATGAGCCATGTGCTTGATGACCTGCATGTCATGGGCGTGAAACACCATGGGGCTAGTGGCACCCAGATTAGGTGGAGCTCAGGTAGTTATGTGTGGTAGCCGATAGCTGGGCCAGGAAGATACTGAAGTATACCAATCTATTTGAACCGCACTTAAGGCAGAAGCTCCATCTTTGTCTCTGGCAGTTGGACGTCTTTGGGGAGCTCGGGGAAAAAAGTCCAGAGCTGATCGGGGTTGGTTCTTACGAAAGTGCCGTCGAGGTACTTCCATTCGCCTTGTTCGCCTTTAGCTGCGATCATGAATGAGCTACTGGCTATTTTTTGGTCTTTCATGTGCATCACAGAGCTCATCGGTACAAAGCAAACAGACTCCTTGCCTGCCTTATAAAAGGTGCTTGGCTGCTCTACCTTTAGCTTGTCAATCTTGATGCCCATTTCCATGATTTGTTTGGCTCCCTGCTTCAAAGCCTTCTCGAAATTTTCCTGACCAACTTTACTTAATTTCCAGATGGCTGGGTGTGTTTTTTTGATCACTAGGTCAGCGTTGCCCTCGTTGAAAGCCATCATCATCGCTTTGATTTCCGCAGTGATGTATCTGCTGTCTTCAGCGGGGAGATCTTCCTGGGCATGCAGGCTGGCGGTGAGAAAGAGGAGTGCGATGAGATTGAGTGCGTATTTCATAGAGTTGTTATTGGCTTAGTGTGTATTTTTCTGGAAATACAAAGACTGGAAAGATGAGTTTAGAGGATCTGTGAACAGTGTCAAAATGTTATTCGGGCTTGGGCTTTGGATACCAATGGTGCTATGCATTCGCCATGAGCATTCAACGACAAGAAACGAAGCAGCGCATGAGCCGTATTGTCACCCATAACGACACCATCTACCTCTGTGGGCAGGTCTG
>Ga0206130_10003931_pt1 | contig 18826 bp, 13 predicted proteins | sample Helgoland_Spring_9_FD_148637 | JGI IMG/M metagenome (GOLD analysis project Ga0206130, IMG submission 148637) | Pelagic subsurface seawater microbial communities from Kabeltonne, Helgoland, North Sea - Helgoland_Spring_Bloom_20160512_1 | ecosystem: Environmental > Aquatic > Marine > Epipelagic ... | reverse complement strand
CCGCTGGGTTCCAGACCAATCGCCGTCACCCAGTCACGCACAAGTCGCCCGTATTGACGTGTTGAGATATGCGGGCGGTCATGAAAACGGCTCGGGAACATAAAGCGGCCCCCGGTCATCTCAGGTGATCTTACCCACGCAATGACTGTATCTCTCGTGTTTTCAGTCAGTTCGAACTGAACGGGTTTCTTGGTTTTACTCCGGATTATTGAAACTCGTTCACGAATACGGTCATCTTTAATCAAATCGGCCACGGCGAGTTTGACTAAATCACAGCCGCGCAGTTTGCTATCGATTGCAACGTTAAAGAGTGAAAGGTCGCGTAGGTAGCCTGCAAGTTCGAGCCGTGCGCGGATGGCCCAAACCTGTTTGGGAAGAAGGTCGTTTCTGACCGATGATCCGGCCCTTGTTCAATGCTTTGTGTTTTGGGGCGACTGCGGGAAGTAGGACTCTTGGCATACTATGCCCTCCAATCCTCCCTCCAAACCCAAACATCAGCACAGCGCTGACAACAAGAGCATAGCACTTTCTGAATGGCCGTTTCTTCCGCTGCGCGGTCGAGCAGAGTTCTTCGCTAACGCAGCACTTTTTGCGCTGCGAGCGCACGCAGCGAGAAAATCGAATTCACAGGATGGGCTCTCAACGGCCATTCGCTGCTTCACGGATGGATGTCCGCTCTAGTATGACAGTCTCCACGCATACTGATCGTCATACATAAAGCGCGCCTCAGCGTAGATCGATGGTAAGTCCATGACATGACAAAGCCATCGCGGTCAGGTGCAAAAAGCTTTCGGGTGACGCTGGTGACGCATATCGATTGACGTAGAGCTGCCTCTTCAGGACCAATGGATTTTAACCAAACGCCCAGCCCACCTAGCTGACACGTCCGAGCCATGTCAGCGCCCCATCGACATGACGCGGCAGGCCTCGCGAAACGAGCAAGCTGTTTGCCACGTCTGCCCTTGTCTCTCCTAATGGCATTGCTTGGTCAGCCTCCCCCCTTAACTCTGGATACAGGCCACTTAGAGGGCGCAGGCTCACGCCAACGACACACAGCCGCGCGTGTGCAGGCGCGCGTGGCATAAAATTTGCTGTAGAAGCGAAAAACACGTGCCGCGTTACAGCAAAAAAGCGGCCGTTCAAGTACGTTGCAGGATGGATCGGCCGTTAGTTTCAAGCCAGCAGGCAAAACGCCTAGATGTTACAATTGCGCCAATGGCCGATGAAAAACGCCGCAACAGCAGGAAAACACTAAAGACGGCACCCATCCGTATACTGGCCGCACAGACCGACAATGTCACCTTGATGTAGGCCACCATTTGGCCGACAGAAATGTTAGGCGTTGGTCTTCAAAGCATCAGATCGGCTGCGGCGAAAGAAACAAAGGCCTATGCCGATTCCAGCTTGATCAATTGAGGATCAAGGTACTCATAGACAGATCCGTCTATTGTTACCCCGATAGTCTGCCAAGGTAGCTCGTTGCGACCACCAGTTTTAGTTCCCAATACGCCTTCTAGACCATTCAAGATCGGTGACCCGGACTTGGTTTGCTTCCTAGGCACAAAATTTTGTGGTAGCGTCAATCAGCTTTTTGATTGAGTATGTAGATAGAAATTCCCTTTAGGAATGACGATCGATGCAAAGACCTCTGCACTTCAAAAGCTTGCTGGACGTTGGGGACATGATACGTCGCGGTGAGATATTATCTGTTAAGCTCACTGAGTACATGCTCAAGCGGATTGAGGCCGAAGATCCGGAGTATCACAGTTACATCCATCTGTGCCGTGATCATGCGCTGGCCCAGGCTAAAGTGGCCGATGCTGAGGTATCGGCAGGCCTCAAAAAGGGGCCGCTGCATGGGGTGCCCATTGCCGTCAAGGATCTGTGTTACACCGTCTACGCGCCAACACGTGCGGGCACAACGATTTACAAGGACTACCTACCACCCTTTAACGCGACCGTGGTGGATCGGCTTGAGACGGCTGGCGCTGTGATCCTGGGCAAGCTTTCGATGACCGAAGGTGCGTATACCGGGCATCACCCCACCATTCCGGTACCTGTCAATGCCTGGAACAATGACTATTGGGTTGGCACTTCTTCCAGCGGGTCGGGCGTGGCGCCCTCTGCGGGCTTATGCTTTGCGTCCCTTGGCAGTGATACAGGAGGATCGATCAGGTACCCTTGCGCGACATGCGGATTGACGGGCATCAAACCAACATGGGGGAGGGTCAGCCGGCATGGCGTCTTCCCGCTTGCAGACTCGCTTGATCATGTGGGGCCCATGGCCAGATCGGCTGCGGATTGTGCCGCAATTCTGCAAGCGATTGCCGGGTGGGATGCCAATGATCCAACCTCTCTGGATGTGTCAGTGCCCGATTACATGGATGCGCTGGGGAAGTCTGTGCGGGACATGCGCATCGGGATCGACCGAGAATTTTCGTTTCGCGGCGTTGATCAACAGGTCGTTGATGCGGTGGAGGACGCGCTCGATGTCTTTTCGCAACTGGGCGCGCGCATTGTGGACGTAACAGTGCCTGACTATGACCTATTGGTGGACGTCTGGGTCATGATGTGTGCGATCGAAACCGCCGCCACCCACAAAGAGACGTTCCCGGCACGTGCGGATGAATATGGTCCTGATCTGGCTCAATTGATCCTGCAGGGCCATGCAACGACAGGGGTAGAAGCGGCGCAGGGCCACCATCTGCGCATTGCGTTTTCTTCAGCGTTGGAGGCGATGTTTGGTGGTATCGATTGTATGCTCTGCCCCACAATGCCAACGCCCACGCCAAGCCTTGCGGAGATGGCAGGCTATGGGTCTGACCCTGATGTTTTGGGGGCCATCATGCGTTTCACAGCCCCCTTTGACTTTTCTGGCAGCCCAACAATCACACTCCCAAATGGGTTTGATCAGGCAGGCATGCCTCTCAGCATGCAGATCGTCGGGCCAAAACTTGGCGAGGCCGCGATCATCAGAGTCGCGGATGCGTACCAGAATGCAACCGATTGGCACCGGCGCATGCCGACGGCGTTACTTTAGATACGAGCAACGACCGAACCGGACAAAGCAACACCAGCACGGGGAACGAAAATGGAGTGGATCAAAAAGTCTTTCATGGGGCGCAACGCAATCGCGCAGGCCGAGCCGGGCAAAAAACACCACCTGAGTGAGGCCGATCAGGGTGAGTTCCACTATGTTTACGGCCCCTATGCCGATCCCGTGATGCGGATCACCCCCGGTGACGTTGTATCAGTTGAAACGCTCGACGCTTTTGGTGGTGCAATCAAAACGGAAGCTGACCTGCCATCCCAGGTGCTGAACATGCCATTTGTAAATCCACAGAATGGCCCAATCGCTGTGGAGGGGGCCGAGAAGGGTGACGTGCTGGCCGTGCACGTCCAATCGCTCCTACCACGTGGGCCGCAACCTGCGGGCACCACGGCGCTGATCCCCAGCTTTGGAGCCTTGGTGGCGGATGGGTTGCAGATGCTCAACGCACCCATGCCCGAGCGCGTCAAAAAGATGGAGGTCACCCCAGAAGGTGGCGTGAAATTCTCGGACCGGGTTACCCTGCCGTACGAACCCTTTGTCGGCACAATGGGTGTCAGCCCCGAAATCGAGGCGGTAAGTTCCTTGCAGCCTGACTATTGGGGCGGCAACATGGATTGCCCGGATGTGGCCCCCGGTGCGATCATTTATTTCCCGGTGCATCGGCAGGATGCACATTTCTTTATCGGGGATTGTCATGGCCGTCAGGGAGACGGAGAGCTGTGCGGCGTGGCTGTCGAAATCCCGGCCACCGTTACCGTCCAGATAGACCTGATCAAAGGCTGGTCGATCCCCGGCGTTCGCCTTGAGACAGAAGATTTCATCATGTCCCTCGGCTCAGCCCGCCCCATGGAAGACGCCGCCCGCATGGCTTACCGCGATCTGGTGAGCTGGCTGGTAGAGGACTATGGGTTTGAGGAATCCGAGGCCTATTTCCTTGCCACCCAAGCTGGCAAGATGCGGGTCGGGAACATGGTCGATCCGAAATACACCCTGGGGGCGTCGATCCTCAAAGAATACATCACGCAGTAAGGAGCGCGGTAATGGATCTGGGACTAAAAGGTTTGAACGCACTGATCACCGGGGGCACCAAGGGCATTGGCCGCCATTGTGCTGAGATATTTGCGTCCGAGGGTGCAAACGTTGCGATCTGCGCACGCGACAGCGCCGGGGTCAGTGAGACGGTTGAGGCCCTCAAGACTAAAGATGTCACCGCCATCGGGCGGGGCGTGGATGTAGCGGACAAACACGCGCTGAAATCCTGGGTCACGGATTCTGCCTCCGCTTTAGGCGGGATTGATATTGTGGTTGCCAATGTTTCTGCGCTTGCGGTGGGTGACGATGAGGCGGCGTGGGAAGCTGGCTTTGGCGTTGATATGATGCACTCTGTCCGGTTGGTGAATGCGGCGATGCCATTCTTGCGCAAATCCGCCGCTGCCTCGGTCACGCTGATTGCATCGGTCTCTGGTCGTGAGATTGATTTCACCGGCCCGGCCTACGGCGCGTTCAAGGCGGCCTTGGTGCATTACGCACAAGGTCAGGCGATGAAACTGGCACCTGAGGGTATACGGGCAAACACGGTGTCTCCGGGCAATACGTATTTTGAGGGTGGCATCTGGCAGAACATCGAACAGAACAATCCGGACCTGTTTGCCGAGGCATTAGGCATGAACCCTATGGGGCGGATGGCAAGCCCTGCGGAAATCGCGCGCGGCGTCGTTTTTCTGGCAAGCCCTGCGTCGAGTTTTACCACAGGCACAAATCTGGTGATTGATGGCGCGTTAACAAAAGGGGTGCAGCTTTAGGGCCAGATTTCCTTAGCTGTCACCACGGTTACGTCACCGTCTAGCAGATCGCCTGCTGCTGCAAAGAACCCTTGGGAACCTGCACCCGCATTGTGGGTTTCCATGGCGGCCTTGTCGATGAACCGCTCATAGGTGGTGAAAGAGCACGGATCTTCTGGATCCTGCGCCACGTAAAACCCGATGGTGCCCGGTTCATGTTCTGCGGCATAGGCCCCAACCCTCAGCAGTTCCACGCGTACTGTGTTTTCGGTACCCTTCTGGGCTCGAATGATGGCTGTCAGAGTATGCATTTGGCTCTCCCTTTCAGTGATCAGGAAACAGGCGTGATGCCTAACTCTTTGCACATCACATCCCGCATTTTGAACTTTTGTGCCTTGCCTGTCGCGGTCAGCGGCATATCGTTTTCAAAGCGAATGTGGCGAGGTACTTTAAAGCGCGAGATGCGCTCACGGCACCAGTCCTGCAAAGCCTGCACGCTGAGTGAGGCACCCGGACGCAGGATGATCCATGCGGCCACTTCTTCGCCCAGACGCGCATCCGGTAGGCCAAAGACCTGCGCCTGCGCGATGTCGGGGTGGGTCACCAGAACCTCTTCGATCTCGGCTGGATAGACGTTTTCTCCACCCCGGATCAGCATATCGCCCGCCCGCCCGGTGATCTGGCAGAATCCCTCAGCATCAATCATGGCAAGGTCGCCAGTCTGCATCCACCCGTCGCGGATTGCATCTGCAGTGAAGTATGGATCGTTCCAGTAGCCTTTCATCACCAGATAACCGCGTGTCAGCAACTGCCCCTGCTGGCCTACAGGCACTGTTTTTCCCACCTTGTCGATCACCTTGCATTCCACATGCGGCTGGATGCGCCCAACGGTTGCGACACGCTTGGCGGCGGCATCATCAGGATCGGACTGAAATGAAATCGGGCTGGTTTCCGTCATTCCGTACCCGATAGTAATGCCGCTGCAATGCATGTCCTCCATCACCCGCTTCATCAAAGGCGCAGGGCAAATTGAACCTGCCATGATTCCGGTGCGCAAACTGCGCAAATCAACGCTAGCGAACTCTGGGTGATCCAGCATCGCCGCGAACATCGTTGGCACGCCATGGAGCGCTGTACAGCCCTCGGCCTCAACCGCCTTAAGGGTCGCCAGTGGGTCAAACCCTTCACCCGGAAACACCATCTTCGCCCCGTATGACACCGCGGCCAGATTTCCCAGCACCATGCCAAAACAATGGTAAAGGGGCACCGGAATGCACAGGGCATCCTGCGGGCTTAGCCGCATCGCGCGAGCAGAGGAAATCGCATTGTTGATGATACTTTTGTGGCTCAGCGTGGCGCCTTTGGGCCGCCCAGTGGTGCCCGAAGTAAACTGGATGTTTATCGCATCATCTGGATCAAGGCTGCTGCATATCCCATCAAGCCGCGCCTTGGGCCCCGTGCTGCCGCGCGTCATTACAGCGTCAAAAGACATCGCGCCAGGCATGGGGTCTGGACCCAGTTGCACCACGCGGCGCAGTTTTGGCAGAACGGCGCTGCGCAAGTTGCCCGGAGAAGCCTCTGCCAGTTCAGGACAAAGGGAGTTCAGCTTTTTGAGATAGTCGGAATCGCGGAAGTTCGGCGCTGAGATCAGTGTGCTTACCCCGGCATGGCGCAAGGCATATTCCAGTTCTGCTGTTTGATAGGCGGGGTTGATATTGACGAGAATGGCGCCGATCCGCGCCGTGGCAAATTGTGCCAGCACCCATTCGGGCCGGTTTGGCGACCAGATGCCAACGCGGTCGCCTTTGTAGACGCCAATTGCCAGCAAGCCTGCGGCCAGCCGATCAACGCGGCGCAGCAGATCATGATAGCTCCACCGTTCGCCGGTTTGGGAGAACACCGCAGCAGTCCGTTCACCGTGACGGCGACGAACTTCGGCCATGAAATCGGGGATCGTCGCGTGGATCAAAGGGCGCGTGGCGTCTCCCCTGACATGTGAAAAGCCATTGATCGGTTGTGTCATAGGGCCTCTTACATTGTGCGCCAGTCGCCCGCCTGTTCAAACGCAGACGCCGCACGGTAGATCGTGCTTTCCTCATAGCGCCGCCCGATGACTTGCAACCCCACAGGCAAGCCATCAGACATCCCGCACGGCACTGACATCGCCGGATGACCGGTCACGTCAAAAGGCGCTGTGTTTGAGATGTTCTCAAACGCGCGCTGGCACCACAGTTCAAGCGTGGCATCCGCCTCCGGGATTGGTGGTGCTTTCATCGGCGTGGTAGGGGTGATCAGTAGATCATAAGAAGCAAAGACTTTGTTGAACTCTTCACGCAATTGCCGCGACAGGTTCTGCGCCTTGGCGTAATAACGCCCGCGCGTGTGTTTCAGATGATATTGGCCGACCAGCATTGAGATCTTGAGCGTATCGCTCAGCTCATCAGCCCGCGTGCGCCAGTTGGAGTGATGTTCGAGCAGTGAGGTCGTATAGAGCCCCTCCCACCCTGTGCCAAAGCCATTACCCAGCATCATCTGTTGAGTGAGTCCCTCAAGCGCGATAGGGGTCCAGATCGACAGCCCGTGCTGATGCCAAGGTATGGATATTTCATCCACGGATGCGCCAAGACCGCGTAGGGTTTCAGCAGCGGCACGGACCTTGTCGTTGACATCTGCCTCAGCCCCTTCCTGTTCATAGCCTTCTTTGATGACGCCAATTCGCAACCCGGAAACACCCCGCCCAACGGCCGCCGTATAGCGATCTGTCTGCACATCGTACTGGCGCGGGTCCAGACCGTCTGCACCGGCAATCACCTCCAGCATGAGGGCGTTGTCCATAACGTTCTGTGTCATCGGGCCAGTGTGATCAATCGTGGCCTCAATCGGCATGATGCCGGAGTATGGCACCAACCCATGGGTTGGCTTCATCCCGTAACAACCACAATACGAAGCCGGCATACGGATCGATCCGCCCTGATCGCCCCCGATTGCCATATCGACCTCACCTGCGCCGACCAAAGCACCTGATCCAGACGAAGATCCGCCCGCAGAATATCCCTGCTTGTGCGGATTGTGCACCGGACCCGTCGCGTTGGTGTGTGAACCACCAGAAAGGCAAAAGTATTCGCAATGCGCCTTGCCCGCGATGGTGGCCCCCGCATCCAGAAGCCTTGTTGCGACCGTGGCATCCAGATCGGGCGTATAGCCCTTGAGCGTGGCGGCCCCGTTCATCATCGGCACACCTGCAAGGCAGACGTTGTCCTTCAGTGCCACTGTCTTGCCCAGCAACTGCCCGCGCGGCGCGCCCTTGATCTCGGTCTTGACGTACCAGGCGTTCATCGGGTTTTCCTCCGCCGTGGGGCGGTGACCAGAGGTGCGCGGATAAAGCACAGGTGGCAGGAAATCTGGCAGGCTGTCGACCACATCATAGGCATCAAGCGTGCCTTGCATCACGTCCAGAAACTCCTGCACGCGGGCATCGGACATGTTCATGCCAAGCTCCGTGACCACGTCTTTCATTTGATTGAGGGTGGGACGTTGGACAGTCATGTAGGACATCCTTTCCGATAGAGAAACGGGGGGCATTGGGACGGTTGCTTTATCGAGTGGCGCGGGCGGGGCGTGCCCCTTTGACTCAGCAACGGGTGCTGTGGGCGGTTTCGCCATACCGCCTGAACCACCAAAACCAGTGAATTCTTCGATCAAAGCCGGGTCAGACGCCTCGGACCCTGAAATCTCACCAGTGATGGACCCTTTTTGGATCAGCAACACGCGGTCTGACAGGGCGGTGATGAAATCGAGGCTCTGCTCCACCAGAATAATCGTGATCCCGGTGCGCTTGTTGAGGGTTTGCAGCAGCTCAATGATCTCATCAATGATTGAGGGCTGGATGCCTTCGGTGGGTTCATCAAGCAAGATCAGATCAGGCTCAGAAATCAGGCACCGGGCCAAGGCGAGCAGTTGTTGCTCGCCCCCGGAAAGCGCACCACCGTCGCGATCAAGCAAGCGTTCAAGACGCGGAAAATCGCTGAGAACACGTTCAACCGCTCTCATCTCATCTATGTCATGAGCCGCAACCCCCATGCGCAGGTTATCAAGCACCGTCAAGTTTGGAAAAATCCCACGCCCCTGCGGGACATAGCCAATGCCGTAGCGCGCACGCGCAGCAGGGTTCAGGCTGGTGAGATCTTCACCATCGAAATTCACCTGCCCGCCGGTCGCAGGCACGATCCCCATGAGCGTTTTCAACAGCGTGGTCTTGCCCATGCCGTTGTGGCCCAGCACACCCAGAATTTCGCCCTCTTGCACTTCAAAGTTGATGCCGTGCAGCACCGGCACACGGCCATAGCCTGCCATCAACCCTTTGACCGTCAGCAGGGCACTCATGCGCGGTGCCCCAGATAAACTTCGCGCGCGCGCTTGTCTTTTGAGATCACTTCCATCGTGTCTTCCATCAAAATCTGACCTTCGTGAAACACGGTGACCTGTTGCGAGATCATGCGGATAAACTGCATGTCATGTTCCACAACGATCAAAGCGGCCTGGGTGTTTATCTCTTTGATCAGCTCGGCGGTGCGCGCAGTTTCCTCATGAGTCATGCCTGCGGCGGGTTCATCCAACAGCACCAGCCATGGTTCTGCGGCAACCACCATGCCCAGCTCAACCCATTGCCGTTGACCATGCGCCAGGCGCCCGACGATGTCGCGGCGGATATCGCCAAGTTGCAGACGCTCAATCGTCTCTGATGTCACCGAACGCGCCCGTTTGGCTTTGTGCCAGCGTCGGGCAGAAAGCCAGATGTTCTCGTCAACGCTGAGTTCATCAAAGACATTTGGGACCTGCGTTTTGATCCCCACACCCATGCCCGCAATGTCATGGGTTTCGGCATAGGTCGTGTCCTGTCCGCGAATGATCACCTCTCCGTGGGTCGGAGAAAGCTGGCCCGTCAGGCACTTAAAGAACGTCGATTTGCCCGCGCCATTGGGACCGATCAGGCAGCGCAGCTCATTGTCATAGAGGGTGAAATCCACCTGCTCCACAGCGCGCACACCACCAAAGTGCATCGACAGATTGCGAGTCTCGACAATCACCTCACGTCTGTCACGCTTGCCACTCATAAGGCGCGCCCCTGTCGGCGGCGGCGGCGCGTGACGCGTTGAGGTTTACGGCGTTTGGTGAACCAACCAGAGAGTGTTGGTGCCACGCCTTTGGGCACCAGCAGGACAAAGAAGATCAAAATCAGACCAAGCACTAGATTGTTGTTAAACAGCGATTGCCCGCCCAATGCCGAGGTCAGATAAAACAACCCAAAAGTTGCAGCAACCGGCCCAATCAATGTGCCGCGCCCACCAACGATCACCCAGATGATCGTCAGGGCCGCGTTATAAAGATTGAACACATCCGGCGTGATCCGCCCCACACCGTTGCAAAACAACACGCCACCAACAGCGGCAACCCCCGCAGAGATCGTGAAGATCCCCAGCTTATAAAGCCGCGTGTCATAGCCCAAAAGCTCTGCGCGCAATTCGTTCTCGCGGATGCCCACGCAGACCCGGCCAAAATGTGTGGTGACCAGCCAGCCGCAAAAGACGTAGCACAGGATCAGTGCAGCCATGGCGACGTAAAAGACCTGTTCAGGGAAAAGGAACGATGAACTATCCCACGGCAAATTCAATGGCGGTGAGGTGACGCCGTTAAATCCACCCATCAGCGCGTTGCCAATCTTGTACTCGGGTCCTGAGGTGCGGCGGATCAAGGAAAAGAAAATCAGAGTGACCGTCAGCGTTATAACGCCCAGATAGACATCAGACACCCGGCCATAGAACATAAAATAACCCAGCAAGGTCGCAAAAGCAGAGGCCGCCAAGATCGCGACTAAGATCGCCCAAGTGGAGCCTCCAAAGTTGATCGCGGCAATGGTGTAGGCATACGCCCCCAGCCCAAAGAACGCGACCTGGCCGAAACACAGGATGCCCCCATAGCCCCAGACCAGCGCAAGGCTCAGCGCCAGAACCGCCAAAGCAATAGCCGTGGTCAGATTGATGATGGTGAAAAGTTGCAGCACGTAAGGTGCTACAAACATGAACACCACACCGATCATGGCAAAGATGAACACGCCCCGCATTTGGCGCAATGAGCCGCCTCCGTTCATAGAGATTTACGGAAGAACCGCCCCGTGATCCCGCGCGGCATCAGGCGCAGCAGGAGGATGGCCGCGACCAGCAGGGCAACCTCTCCGATGGTGGGGCCGGTGATGAAGGCAAAAATGCCGTTGATTCCACCCAGCAGAATGGACCCGGCTGCCGTGCCGGCAAGGATCGATGCGCCACCAGAGATGACCGTGATAAAGGCCTTGGCAATGTATGTGGCACCAATCGTGGGCAGCACACCTGTGACCGGGGCCAGCAGCCCTCCGGCAAGGCCTGACACCGCAGCGCCCAAGCCAAAGGTGATCATGTAAACCCGTGTGTTGGAGACGCCTAAGGCTGCCGACATCTCAGGGTTCTGCATCGTGCCGCGCGCCACCAGCCCGAGCTTGGTCAGCTTCAGCGTGGCCCAGACCGCGATGAATAAGACAACCGTGACACCGATCAGGAACAGCTCATACCCGGAAGCGGAGTAATCCCCGATCCGGATGATACCCAAGGGAGGAGAGATCGTGGTCGCGGTAGAGGCACCAAAGATTGACGTCACCAACCCGATTAGCAGCAGCGACAACCCCCATGTGGCAAGCAGTGTGTCAACCATGCGGCCATAAAGCCAGCGGATGATCATCCGTTCGACTATCACGCCAATGATCCCCACCACAAAGGGCGCTAGGATCAGCATCGCGAACCACATGTTCACCCCATTGTTCGTCGCCACCACAACCGTGTAGCCGCCCAGCATCAGGAACTCGCCATGGGCGAGATTGATGACCCGCATCATGCCAAAAATGATCGCCAGCCCAAGGCTGATCAGCGCAAGATTTGCGATGCCGTAAACCAGCTGAAAAAGGACTGCGACAACTAGGTCCAAGGTGAACTCCCGTGAGGTATTTTAAGGGGAAGGGAAATTGGCCCGACGCACGCCGGGCCAAAAGGATCTACTTGATGCCGGCGGCCTCTAACCCGTTTTCAAACAGGAAAGTCGACTGGTTCGGGTTTGCATTCAGATCACACACCAGTTGCGTGTCTGCCGGGGGCTGGTTGTCAAAGGACTCGACGATATTCCATTTCTGATCCGCCAGTTCGCTGATGTAGACATTCATCGAACAGTGGTTCGTCTGGGCATCAATATTCACGGTGCCGGACGGGCCATTGTAACTGAGGCCAGAGCGCAGCGCTTCGATCACCGGCTCGCGGTCTGTAGTTCCTGCGGCCTTTACCGCTTCAGCCCAAAGCATGGCCCCCTCATAAGAGCGGATTGCCAACTCGTTCATCACCGGACGGTCAGGCCCAAGCTTTGCCTCAAGTCGCTCAAGGAAGGCTTTGTTCTCGGCGTTGTCGATGCCCTCAAAGTAGCCGTATGAGGCGATGATGCCGTTGCCTTCTTCTGCGGAAATCAGCTTTTGCTCATTTCCGACGCCAAAAGTGGTGGAGGCAACGGGGATTTCCTTAAGCATGCCTGCCGCAGCATACTGGCGGTAGAACGACACATGCGCCCCACCCACAAGTGCAGAGATGACCATGTCAGGCTTGGCCGTCTGGATCTTGTTGATGGTCGGGCCAAAGTTGGTGACATCCAGCGGAAAGAATTCCACGTCCAGCGTTTCACCACCATTTTCAGCCACGAATTTTTGCATCCACTGCGCCGTGATCTGACCATAGTTGTAATCCGCCGCAACGATGTAGACCTTCTTGCCCCATTTGTTCATCGCATGGGGCACAACCTTGGCGACGGTCTGCGCGGGCGTTGAGCCGGTGCAGAAGTTGTTGTAGTCGCAGACCCCGCCCTCGTACTGGGTGTTGTAGAAATAGAGCGTTTTAAAACGTGCCAGCGTGGGCCGGATCGCCTCGCGCGAGGCGGAGGTGATACCGGCGTGAACCGTATCAGCGCGATCACCTGCAGCCGCTTGGGTCGCATATTGGGTGTAGAACTGGATGGTCGATTGCGCGTCATACATCTTGAGCTCAACCTCGCGGCCCAGCAGACCGCCCGCAGCATTGATGTCTTCAATCGCCAGCTTTGTGGTTTCCGCCATGGGCGCGCCGTAGATATCTAGGCCACCCGAGAGGTCCAAGATCGAGGCGAACTTGATATTGTCTGATTGCGCGCGCGCGATTGTCGCCGGAGCGGACAGAGCAAAAGCAGAAGTGCCCACCACAAATTGTCTACGTGAAATCGTCATATGTCTATCTCCCATCGGTGTGTGACCAGCGCTTCTTGGCGTCAGTCTTTTTTGTCGGACGGCGTGTCATCCGACGATTTATCCGGCGCATCGCCGTTTGAGTTGCCTTCAAGTAATTTCGTGAGGCCATTGACGCCATCGCCAATGTTCATGCCGACCTCTTCGCCCAGTTTTTGGACGGCGGGCAGTTGCAAGGCCATGCCCAGCACGGAATCGACAACCTGGTTCACGGTTGATTTGTCTCCACCTTCGCCGCCGCTTCCGCCAGTCCCACCGAACCCAGTGATCTGGTTAATGCGGATGCCTTCAATCTTCTCGGCTGGCTTCATCATACGCTCAACCACCTGCGGCAAGGTGCGCAGACGCGCCTCGTCCAGCTTCATAGAGATCAGCTCAGAGCTTTGCGCGTTCTCAGCAGAGATGATCGCGGCGCGCCCTTCGGCTTCGGACATCAGGCGATCTTTTTCGGCCTTAGCGTAATCCAGCGTCGCTTTTGCCTTGGCCACGGCCATAGCGGTGATGGTTTCGGCTTCGGATTTCACTCGCGTGTCGTCGACCTCGGATTGCTCTGCGGCACGGATCAGGGCGAGTGATTTATCGCGCTGAGCCATGGCAGTTTCGCGCACGGTGCGTACACGTTCTTCGGCCTCAACCTCACCAGCTTTGGCCGCGATAGCGGCGGCTTCTGCCTTGGCTTCTTCGCCCTTTTTCTTTGCCAGCGCGACAGCGTTGTCAGACTTTTTCACCGCAGAATTCAATTCGGATTCAAGCGTTTGGCGGCGCAGTTCGGTGTCACGCGCAATTTCAGAGGCGCGCACTTCTTGCTCGCGCTCAATGCGCGCCGCTTCACGGCGCTTTTCGGAGACCGCTTGTTCCTCGGCAGTTTCCGCTGCTGAACGGGACCGCGCGATTTCGATCTCGCGCTGTTGCGTTATCATCGCTTCTTCTTCTTCACGGGTAATGGTGAGCTTCTGCTTGGTCGCGTCCAGCTGGCTTTGACGCACGGACACTTCGGAGTCCGCCTCGATCACCGCGCGTTCCTTTTTGTTCACGGCAATGATCTCGGCCAAGCGCCGCATCCCCAACGCGTTGAACGCGTTGTTTTCGTCCAAAGCATGAAACGGTGTCTGGTCAATTTTTGTCAGTGACATAGATTCCAACATCAGACCGTTCTGAGCCAGATTGCTCCCCAGCATATCTGTGACCTCAGCCACGTAAGCCGCGCGATTATCTTGCAACTCATCCATCGTGTAGCGCGCCGCAACGGACAGCATTGCGTCAACCAGCTTACCTTCAAGGATTTCTTCAAGGTCTGCGGCCCGAAACGACTTGCCCGCGAGCGCTTGCGCGGCAGTGGCAACCCCGTCAGCATCGGCCTGTACCCGAACGTAGAATTCTGCGCCCATGTCAACACGCAAGCGATCTCTGGTAATGATCGATTTCGGCCCTGTGCGTTCAATCTCCAGCTTAGAGGTGCGCATGTTAACCTCAGCCACCTTGTGCAGAAATGGCAAAGCCAGACACCCGCCGTCCAGCACAACTTTCTGGCCACCCTGACCAGTCCGCACAACGCTGATTTCTCGTGTGGCTTTGCGGTAATAGTGGCTCATGAACCAAATGATGAGTATGACTGCGACAACCAGCAACACGATCGTGATGAACCACGCCATAGACAAGCTTTCCCACTGATTTATGGACCGCCACATCCCCCTCCCAACAACTGCCGGCGCGCTGTTTGCTAAGTCGTTGGTTTAATTTCAAGTTTACGGACGAGCAAAAAGTTCTGTCAAGAGATTCCTTTTAGGTTTAAAGTTCCTCCGCCCCAATGCCTATTTAACACGCTGTTCTTAATGTGATTTTCTAAAATGCCAGCGCTTAGAGAGTCCGCCAAGTAGAAGTCGAGGAACACTCAAGGGTTGCGCGACCGGCATTCTATCTTCTGCATGCGCTCAAAAAAGTGATCCGCGGTCATCTGCGCGACGAACCCCGGCGCGGATCATTGCGCGATCTTCCAACCACGTCCCAATGCCACTTGCAGGTTGGCCCACGCGATCGTTGCGCTTTGCACTTCTCCAGCCAGTGCCAAACGACGGGCGGAGGTCGTTCGCTCAGCGTCAAGCAACTCGATCAGCGAGGAACGCCCCGCCTCAAAGTTTGCTTTGTTGAGCGTTAGCGCTGTTTCGCTTGAGCCATGGAAACATGCGTGGTTTGGCATGCGGTTATGCAGCTGTTTGCCTACTGAGGCCTACGGGTTCGCTAATAGCGCAACAGGGGCCGGGTGTGTGTTTAGTTTGGACGTGTAGAACATTCAGGAACGTCGTCTTTACTCACGCGTGAATTTTAGGCTGAACTGAGCCATTGTTCTTGCTACTCGGCGTCAATTGCTGGAAGCCTAGATTTAGGCACCATTAGCAATCCAATGCGATTTTTCATTGTCTGACAGCACCCTTAAGAGCAATGAAAGACTGGAAGTTGAGTTTAACCAAGATAAGCGCTTGTCAAAACAGGAAAGCTTGAAAAACCGAACCTTCCTTGTTGTTCTGCCACCTCAAGTTGCGCCTTCCAATCCGAAACTTCTTCTTCAGATATGCCTTGGGTTAATGCAAAATTTGCCATTACCGCTTCAGTATATCTCGCAGGTGAGTTTCCATCTCTTCTCGTTATAATAAAAGCTAGGGATTTATCTTTTATGTTTTTAAATCCTCTGCGCTCAAGCTTTCCAGGAAGTTCCATTGGGAGCATTTGATGGCTACAGTGAGCTTTGAATGCATCATGGATTTTTTCATTCAGCTTTTCATTGGCGCCGTAAAATTTAAAATGGTCCCACAAAATCGAAACGTTTACGAATGCACCACCAGGCTTCAAGATACGAGTAATTTCGTCTAAAGCTGGGTCAACATCAGGTATATATTCTAAAGCCTGCGTTGAAGTTGCTGAGTGGCACCAACTACTCTGTATTTGACTATCATCTGCACTTCGTTCGATTAACTTAATTATTTCAAATTCTGAGCAACGCTGATTTGCTTGTTCTAACTGGGCTTTACTCGGATCTAATCCATAAATAGTACCTGAGCGTCCTACGGCCTTAGCAAGATGTGGCAGTAAATGGCCGGCACCACAACCAACGTCTATAATAGAATCGCCGGCTCGGATTTGCAGTTCATTTAGTATTTCATTTCGTCGGGTAGTTCCTGCAATGCTCTCTGCCATGAGGCGTTGAAGTTTACCCAAGTCACTATCAAAATCTACGGCCATAAAAGCTCCGGTTCCAAAACTATAATCTTTTGAACTCAGAAATCTGGGGCGCCATTCCGCTACACTTGACTTTGAAAATTGGTGCTTAGGAGCTGTGGTTTGGTGCCTACTCTGGTGACTGAACTCTTCTAGGTATCACCTTATTCTATACTCTCATGGGGTCAATTATCAAAACGGTGCTGTCATGTGTGGATGGCTGCATTTCAGATCTGACAAACTGGGGATAGCAAGGGTAAAGGTCAGAAAATCTAACTCGCAACTAACCAGAGTAACCAAGTAACCTGACGCAAAAACACTGTCGGGTACTCGGGTACTCCGTGTACTTGGGTACTTACTGCCAAGCCTTTTCCATAGCCTGTCTCAGTACATCCAGAGTATAACCAGAGCCATAACGCGAAGCGACAGACCCGTCAGAGTGTCCAAGCAAAGCCTTGCCAAGTTCTTCTGGGCAACCAGAGTTACGCAACGCATCCTTCATAGAGTGGCGCAAGCTGTGGATGGATTTCTTGGGGTCTTTGACGACCTTCCGCAGACGCTTCACCAACATCTGAGATGCACTGTCAGCACCACGAGGGCGAGCATAACGAGTGAAGATAGCCTCGTCAGCTTCCTTGCCCTGACGCAACACCTGAAGTGCCTCCAAAGCCCTGTCAGACAAAGGGATTGTACGCTCCGAAGAAGTCGTTTTGAGGCTTCCACGAAGAGAGTTAGGACGGATAGTCACAGACTTGTTCTGGAGATCAACATCCTCAACAGCCAGATAGACGATCTCGCTTAGACGAGCGCCAGTGTCCCGCAAGGTAGTCCACAGGGCAGCGACATCATCTGGAGCTTCAAAGACCTTGTTAAGCTCGTAAATGTCTTCCTTAGACAGTGGTAGGCGGTCATCCTTGGTGGCACCAGCATCCTTGATAATGACACCTTGAAACGGGTTGCGCATGTTGAGGTCGTCTTCCTTGATACAGAAGTTCACCGCTGTCGCAGTATGCCCGAGCAGACGCTTAACAGAGCTAGGCTTCATCTTGGACAACAACAGATCACGACTTGACGTCCGTCCTGCTTGAGTACGGGTGGCTTTCACGTGGAGGAACTTCGTATGCTTCACCTTTTTCCCAAAGCAAGGGGGCAGCAGTACATGTGTATGATCAACGCGCCGTCAGCTTCACAAGCAGCGACGATGGGCGCGTTGGGAAGCGTACAGCGAGAGGATGGGTCACTTACGACGCGTGGGACGTGTTCGTCGCCTGCGAGCATGCTGGCAACGAGAGAGCGGCTCTAACGGATTACTGTGAAAGGTCGGGGTATAATCAATTGCGGTTGCGTGCACTTTTGAGCCGGTGGGGAGCAGAGTAATGGAGATCAAGAAATTGACACAGTCAGAACCCATCGAATTTGGCGACGGCCGCACAGCGCAAAGGCTCGACCAACTTAAGCTAGAAACAAATGATCACAGAATCGTGCAGTCGCTCAGCAACATAGTCACAATTCTGGACGGACTTTCCGAATGGAGTGGCGTCTTTGCTTTTAATGAACTGACTGAGCAGTACATAGTGACACGCTCTCTGCCGGGCAGCCGAGGCAATCCAAAACTGCATCGACCTAGACCACTGAGGGATGAGGATGTAGGCCACGTGAGGGTTTGGCTAAACCGTCGGCTCAAATGGGCAAAAGTAATAAAAAGCGATGTCTTTGACGCAATTGCTTTAGCTGCGCGAGAGCACAAGATCTCACCCGTTCATCACTACCTGCAGGGATTACAAAAACAGTCGGTACAAGACGCCCGTAAGTATCTCGACAGTGTTGTTGAGACACACTTCGGTTTATACAAATGGAACGAGCATCCCGACACGTTGCGTTACTCAGAATTAGTGTTCCAAAAGTGGCTGATCTCTGCCGTCGCGCGTGCGCTCGATCCAGGCTGTAAAGCCGATCACGTTTTGATACTGGAAGGTCCCCAAGGCGTAGGAAAATCTACCGCAGTTCGTACACTTTGTGGCGATGAATATTTTGGTGATACTGTTCCAAGGCTCGATACCAAAGATGCATCAGATTACGTCCGAGGCAAATGGATCATCGAACTGGCAGAGCTATCCTCAGTATCCAAGTCCGCTGTAGAGCAGGTAAAAGCGTACATAACGCGCACGGAGGAGAAATTTAGGCCAGCATATGGGCGCAATGAAGTGATCTACCAACGTAGATGTATATTTGTGGGAACGACTAACCGCACGGATTACTTGCGAGACGAGACAGGCAATCGACGGTTCTGGCCAATCAAACTCGACACTGTGGATATCGATGCCATCCGCAGCGACCGGGATAAAATTTGGACGGCAGCCAAAGCACTCTACGATGCGGGCGAGCGGTGGTGGTTAACCAGCGCTGAAGAAAGTCTTGCTAAAAATCAGCAGCTGC
>Ga0206130_10003929_pt1 | contig 18837 bp, 19 predicted proteins | sample Helgoland_Spring_9_FD_148637 | JGI IMG/M metagenome (GOLD analysis project Ga0206130, IMG submission 148637) | Pelagic subsurface seawater microbial communities from Kabeltonne, Helgoland, North Sea - Helgoland_Spring_Bloom_20160512_1 | ecosystem: Environmental > Aquatic > Marine > Epipelagic ... | reverse complement strand
TTGACAGTGACCTCCAGTTCGGTAGAATGCCTGCTCTCTCTGAGGGGGTGGTTAGCTCAGCTGGTAGAGCATCGCCCTTACAAGGCGAGGGTCACAGGTTCAATCCCTGTACCACCCACCATTAGAGAAAATGCTTTCACGGACCGGTAGTTCAGCTGGTTAGAATGCCGGCCTGTCACGCCGGAGGTCGCGGGTTCGAGTCCCGTCCGGTCCGCCATAAGCAAAAATTAAACCTCTGTTTTTACAGGGGTTTTTTTGTATCTGATGCTTCGGTTACTGGAAGAGTTACACTTTGAGTTACACCTTAGCCGGTATTACTTCGACTCTTAGAACAACTAACTAGTAACTTTTGGTCGTTGTTTGAGGTAGTTAGCTGATAGGCCAACTTCACCGAATGGTACTTGGTTACATATTCGCACCACCGCACGATCTTATAATCTAGCCCTTTACCATCATTTGACCGCCTCAAAAAGTCTTTAGGAACTGCTGAACCCTTAGAGCTATTCACACGACCGCATGACGGCACATGGTTACGTCTGTCATTGGCAAAGGTTCCTTTTTTGGATGCGCTCCAGTTGGCCGCACCGCTCTCATATGCGTCCTTTAGGCTGACTATGTGATCTATGTTGATGAAGTCGCATGTTTTGCAAGTGTAAAAGCCTATGATGGTGTTGAGCTTATAACTGCAGTAGTTGAAGTCTTTGCGGTCGTAACGTTCTGCGACTAAACCCAGCGCCGGAGATAAGAGAATTAGTGCGGCGACTGCTCTAATAAGCGTTTATTAGAAGCTCAGTTAATGTTATCAAAATATTACTTCGAAAAACCAAAGTTGCCACAGCACCAAAGACCCGACAATCCATGTAGAAGGAGCTAAGCCCATGATTCTAGTGTCATTGAGGTGTTCATAGTACATCAGCCCGCCTAATAGCGCCCCTATGACAATAACCAGAATAACCAAATTTAAGTGCATCAACTAGCCTCCCTATTAGTGGCATTCCCACGGATAGTACACCTATTAATTATCGTCTTGCAATAGACCCCCTATGTTTAATTTTGACAATGTAAAATAATTACTACCCCGACGATCTACAGATTGAATGGCTCTAGGGATTTGACCCCCCTATCCCCTCAACTAGCAACTAAACACAAAGAGCTAATGCCGGGATCTGCATATTGCTTTTAAAGCTGGGGTAAAAGTGTGAATCTCTTCACAACACCAACATTGATCTGGATAAGTGAGTGTAGTTGAGGGATCAATTGTCGATTGTAATGGAAACGAATACGGCAATTCCGGAGAGTTTGGTGTGGGACAATCATGGACATTTAACACTGATTCTTCATTTAATGATTTTCACAACTTTCATGGCAGCAACCAACGCGCCGGCGAGACAACGACTAGCTATTATTTTTATTGCTGGACTTCGAGTCCAGGAACAGTAACATGCAAAAAAATGCCTGTCACGATTAGGCGTTAAGACCCCTTACTTTAGGCCTAACCTAACAAATAAATTGAGGAGATTTTATGGTTAACGACAGTATTTTTATACAATTCTTGCCGTATTTGACTGCAGGCATAGCCTTCTTCTGCTTTATCGTATTGGCTAGCTACCATACTGCAAAAGGCAAGACTAAACACCCAGTGATTGCGGCCGTGATTGGCGGATTACTCGGGTTGATTCCACCTTTTGCGCTAGCCTATCTAGCTTTTCTAATATTCAGGAAAGATTTAGAATCCTAACCGGGGGCCTGTGTTCACTGAGGCCACAATCGTGGCCTTTTTTAGCAGGAAAAAGAATGATACTGAGCTTGCTAGGGTAAGAGAAAGAGCAAATCAAATCTATGATGACTTCAATCAGCAACGTGCAGAAAGGAATTTGCCACCGTTCGACGATAGCACTCCAAAAATGATCCTTCAGCTCAACGAGTACTCCATCTCAAAAGCTCTGAGTAGGGGTAAAATTACCGATTGGGCATCGCAATACATGCCGAGTACTGAATGTACAAAAAGATTGATCAAGCAAGACGAGATTTTTATTAAGGAGTATCAACAGATGTTGACTACTGACGGCTAGTCGTCTCCTTTGAGCCTAAATTCCTCCGCCCCAGTTTTGCCATTGTAAAAGAATTACTACCCCAACGATCTACAGATTGAATGGCTTTAGGGATTTGATCCTCCTATCCCTCACCTGATTTGATTGGATGGGTTATTCAGCTATGATTAAGTAATCAATAAAGGGAGTTTGTTATGTCTGAGAGAACTTGTACTAAATGCATTACATCTTCGGTAGCCGCTGTTTGGAATGGTGATCTATGCCCTAGATGCGGATTTCGTAATGACGACGGCAAAGCCTCTGCCGCACTTGTGGCGTCTAAAATACAAATGGATGCGGTAAAGCTAACAACCACTCCTACCTATCCAAACCTAGAAATTGAGGAAGTTAAAGGTGTAATAACCGCCGAATGCGTATTTGGAATGAATGTCTTTAGAGACTTCTTTGCAGGTATGACAGACTTTTTCGGAGGAAGAAGTGAGGCTAGTCAAAAGGTTCTGCGAGATGCCAGAGAAACATGTCTTAATGAGTTAAAGAAAGAAGCCTATGAGTTAGGTGCTGATGGCATTATAGGGATTGATCTTGATTACTCAGAGATTAGTGGTAAAGGAAAGGGAATGCTTTTTCTTGTTGCTTCAGGAACAGCCGTAAAATTTAGATTAGATGCTGAATAGGCTGGACATGAAACGATTGTTTTTATTTCCAGTAGTCCACAGCTTTGTTTTTTTATGAGCGGCAAATACTTCTCAATCCACTCCATAAACTCCAAGCCAATCCGCTTGAAACCCACACAGAATGAGGAATAAGCCAATTAGTTTCTGGAGTCCTAGTAGCCGCTAAACTGGTCTCAAAACTACAATGCCGAACATAGGTAATCCACTGCATAAACGCCCACGCAACTTCACTACAGGCCTTTCTCTGCGGGGTTATCAGCGTTTTAGTTTCCGCACTCCTGATAATCGTCAAAGCACTAAGTTTTGAGACACTGTCGACACTTTGAAACATTGGATTTGCGATTAGTTTTATTAAACAATCATTTCTAGTAGTCTCGTGAGCTAACTTGTCATGGAGTGACTTATGAAGCCGATAAAAGCAGTGTTTTTGGTGGCGTGTATCTTTATCGCCGGTTGCAGTACCCCCTATCAGGCAGAAGGGTTTAGCGGAGGATTCGATGAGGTTCAGTTGTCACCAAATATGTGGCGCGTTAGCTTTCATGGAAATGGCTACACTGGAAAAGAGAAAGCTACGAACCTCGCTTTGCTGAGGAGTGCCGATTTAACCTTATCCAATGGCTTCACTCACTTTACAATTGTAGATTCGTCAAAGGATGTGTCTTACTCAACGTACACCCAACCCACCACTACAAACTCGACGTTCACAGCCAACACTTACGGGAATTCAACATACGGGTCAGTAAACTCAATGTCTTATGGTGGGCAAACGATGAATATTTCAAAGCCTTCAACAAGTAACACCATTGTGATGTTTGAGCGAGGGGCTGAATCCCAAACCATGCTCTACGATGCCGAATTTATCTGCTCAAGCCTTGGAGCTAAATATGAAGCTCAGTGTGGGCAAAAGCAATAAGCGGGTTGGTTACAACACACGAAAGACGTCGATAAATAGGACAGCGTATGAGAAAGAAGACCGCCAATGCCAAAGTATTCCTAAGTCATTTGGCAGATCACAGTGGTACAACTCAAGAACTTAGTGAAAAGTTGGAGTGTTTTGGGATGGAGGGCTTTGTTGCTCACCACGATATTGATCCTACAGAGGACTGGCAAATTCGGATTAAAGATGAGCTTTTAGAAATGGATGGTTTAGTCGCTCTGATGAAACAAGGATTTGAGAAAAGTGTGTGGTGTCAACAAGAAGTTGGAGCTGCTGTAGGCCGGAAGGTGCCATTTATTAGCATTAAACAAGGAATTGATCCCCCGGGCTTAGTTTCCAAGTATCAAGCCCTTGAAGACAATGGAAAAAGCTCGAGTCAACTAGCGAAGGAAATTTGTGAAGTCTTTTTAACGAAGCCTGGCATTGGTCCTAAGATCACCGCGAGCTTGGTTCAACAATTAGATGTGTCTACAAATTATGATCGCTCATGCGAACTAGTAACGCTTATTAAAGATTCTTCCCACATAACTGCTGATGTTAAAGAGCATATGCAGTCAATCGCTAAAAGAAATAATCAAGTGTATGACGCATATTTAAATTGGGGCACACCATCGTCGATAGCTTTAACTCAAGTTATAGACAACCTTTAATTTATCCCAAGGAAAAAAGTACGGATAACCATCAGAACATACACCAATGCTTGGTAGAATATAAAGGTCACCACCGGTGGGTTAAGTTTTGCTGAAAATCACCCTTTTTGAGCCTTTTCTTGAACCACCTGTGGGTTAAGTTGCCTGTTTTATAGAAAATCTACCCCACCGATGGTTCAGTGCTAACCCACCGGTGGGACAGAAAAAACGTTAATTCCTAAAGATCAGGATCATAACTAACGCCAGCTTTATGCTTCGGGTTGAAGCGCTTCTTTGTCACTTTGTAGTCATTAGGCGCTATGGGCGTTGTCCTGAAGCTATGTTTTCCCTTGCACTCATTCACTGGGAAAAAGGTCAGAAGCACTAAACTACATATGCCTTTATGACCTTGTCGCGTTATCTTCACAAATTGGTAGTAGAGTAACTCTTCAAGTGCTGCCACCAAATTAGAATTAGATCGCCATCCGCGTACCTTCATCATCGTCATAGCTGTGGTTATGTCTCCGTTGTTACTGCCGTTGTAGTAGTAACCAAGATCAACCAATAGCTTAACTGCTCGGGGCGTGAGATTTACAAAATTAGGATGGGCGAGTAAGGCTTTATCTAGCTTTAAGAAACTGCCTGTCGTCTTGCGTCCTTTGCTTTTCAATCTCCGTCTTTCATCATTCATTGATTGCCCCCTTTAAATCTCGGGACTGTTTACCTGAAGCTTTAATAGGTATAATATTTTGATTGAGATTGTCTGGACAGATTAATTTCAAATTAGGCCCTATCAATTGTGTAGATTGATGGGGCTTTTCATTTTCATGCTCAAAGTAACTCTGATTGAGTATCAACCACCGGTGAGTGGCTAGGATGGTTCCATGCCTTGTCATAGGACGACTCGACGGAAGATAATGCGCGATAACTAAGCCGAGAGGGTCGATCTTTTTTTGAATGCGTTTGGTGCAATCGGGAATATTGATACAACCGGCCTCCCTCGCAATCACATGGGTGTAACTGTGAGGGTTTTCATTGATAAACCTAAATACGGTAGCCTGTTGTTTAGCCCTTTTAAGCACTTCTAAGGCTTTCTCTATGTTGGCAGGGTCAATCATGCTCATGACTTCACCTCCCCGCGAGACTGCTCTATACGCGCATTAATGAACTCATTAATTTCACTCTCAAGGTAGCCAGTAGCTCTACCTCCTTCAATGAGTTTTACGGGTTTGGGAAAGACGCCTTTTTTCTGTAATACATAACTGTAGCTTTTACAGAATCCTACTCTGGCTTGAACTTCGGGCCAACGCAGTAGCTTTTCCGGTTGTTTATGGTTGGTGTTACTTGGATTATTAATTTGTTGCATCATCTACATCTCGCAGTTAATTATGGAGATAAGAATATGAGGCTTTAGACGTTAAAAAAAACTGACAGCTTAATGCTTTAATTTAAGTAAGACTGTCATGACACACCACGATAAATAAGGAGTTAAGTGTCATGTTCATTCATAGGGTGGATATGGAAATAAATCGGGATCATAAAAAATATCATTCAACTCTTCGCCAAACGCGCTGATTATATCCACAGGATTGATTGGGATGTTTTTAATATGCGGCCACATGTCCTCGTCAGCAAACATCTCTTGAAGAGCCTGTCCGAAACCAACCCAATGCTTTGTGCGCTCGTATTTAGCCTCCCATATTGCCCAATCAGCCTTCCTTTTAGCATCTTCTCCCTTGCTTGTTAATGGCATCTTGTTTTCGTGAACGGCCCTCTGTTTTTGGTCCAACTCTCTGCCGGGTCTGCTAGGAAAGTGCGCCTGAGTGCGCTCTATACTTCTTTGATTAGCCTGCACGCCATGTAAAAACATGCCGATTAAGCAGCTTATGGCTTGCCAAGGGAAACGATTCTTCGGGCCATTAAAGTGGAAAAACCGCCGGCTTTTGATAGTTACTGATCGAATCAGTAATCTTATCTTTACCTCGAACTCTGGCCCCCGTACTGGCGTAAAAGTATTAGTTTGCAATTGGCCGCCTGCTAAGTCATTAAGGGTCTTATCAGCAACGTTCGGTAATTCGATACCATCTTGAGATAAAGATTGAACCAGCCTTTGAGCTAAAGCTACTGATTTTTTACTTGTGGAAATTCTTCGCATCTCGCCGATTTCCTCAGCAAAAGGACCGATGCTATCACTTAAATCTAAAACCAATTCGGCAATTACAGCCAATAGTGCGATATGTTTATAGTCTATGTCTCCAAAGAGCGGATTTTTAACCTCTCCGATACCCGCATAACTATTCACTCTAGTAAGGACTTCTTCGCAAACCGATTTGTAGTGCCTACTTGCTTTTACTTTTTGTTCAAATACCGAGACTCTATTTAACCGCTTATTTAACTTTGGTAGTCGTTTTGCCGCCTTCTCTCTCTTTGCCGAGATTTCATTTCGTGTTAAGCGGTCACTTGAACCCATCATGGAGATGAACATTGGCGACAGAGTAAATAAATCTGAGGCCCGAGCATTAAACAATCGTAAAAAGTTTCGAGCTTCATCGTGAATGCTGCTGAGATCGATTTGATCGCTAGGCTCAATAAGAATATTCACACCATCTTCCTTGATATTATTTTCCTGACTGAGATTATCTAAGTGCCGACTCCAACATGTCAATAGACTTCAATAGAACCTCAACCGCGAAGCTGCACCACCTTATCTTTGGTGGGATAGCAGTAGTTCGCCCAGTTAGTCATTAGCGCTTGTCGCTTCTCAATTAAATCACCACGCTGATAAGCAGCCTCAGAAGCATCCTTTAATCTATGTGCTAGTGCTGATTCTGCTATGCGCTCTGGAGTGTTGGTTTTCTCTGCTACCCAATCCCTAAAGGTTGAGCGAAAGCCGTGTACGGTAATGTCAGTTCGCCCAATGCGCTTTAATACTGAACTCATACCAGCATTTGAGAGAGGCTTACCATTAGTTAGGTTAGGAAATACATAATCACTAATACGGCCATCGTATAACACTGTAAGGATCTTAATAGCTGGTTCGCTCAAGGGTATTCGATGTTCAATTCCTGCCTTCATACGCTCCTGTGGAACCGTCCAGATACGCTTATCTAAGTCGAACTCCTCCCATGTTGCGCCCAACACTTCAAAGGTGCGAGACGCCGTTAAAATGGCGATTTCAAGGGCTCTGGCGCCAATACCATTAGTGACTGACAGGATGCCCATAAACGGCTGTAATTCATCGTATGGCAATGCTGGATGATGTTCTATTTTTCGTATCTTTGCGGCATTGGGAAGGATCGTTGCAAGGTGACCACGCCATCGGGCTGGGTTACTACCGGATCGCAGTTTTAAGGCCTCGGCATAATCTAACACTAGCTCTATTCGCGTCCTCACTCTAGTCGCGGTTTCTGTCTTGGTTGTCCAGATTGGTTTTAAGATTTTGAGGACTTGGGCCGTTTCAATTTCACTTACTGGAGTCTTACCGATAATTGGGAAAGCATAGGTGGTTAGAGTATTAACCCATTGCTGGTGATGCTTGGCATTCTTCCACTCAGCCGACTTTGAATCAATATACTCAAGTGCTATTTTATCAAATGTGGCCTCCTTAGATTCCGCTTCAATTTTAGATGCTTCATTGTTAGCCTGTTCCACCTCCTGTTTCTGTTGAGCCTGCTCCATCGGGTCAATACCCTGCCTCACTAGGCCTTGAAGGTTGATAGCCTTAATTCGAGCGATGGCGAGCGAATTGTTAACCGAGCAAAAAGCTCCCAAGCCCATCAATCGAGACTTGCCTTTGAGTTTGTAACGGAACCCAAAACTAGCTGAACCTGATTGAGTAATCGAAAAATAGAGACCGCCACCTAATGCGGTGCGTTTCGCAATACCTTCTTTGATTAACTTATCTATTCCTTTAGCGGTAATGGCTACCATTTGCATTAGTCCTTTAATAAAATCAAGTTACACTTTGAGTTACACTTTGAGTTACACCATTGTAGGTTTATTTTGCTAGAAGTTACAAGACGCTAAAATAGTATAATTTTATAAATCACGCTATTGCTGGGCTGTAGTGGATATTTGGTGGGTTTTGGTAGACGGTAAAAAATGATGGTTATGGGGACGTCCGGTCCGCCATTAGCAATTATAAAACCTCTGTTCTTTCAGGGGTTTTTTTGATTATGTGACCTTTAAATTTTTCGTTATGCCACTGGTTGTACCTTAAAACTGAGCATTCCTTCGTCTGTTGATATACTCATTATTGTTTCTCTTAAAGATTATGACTTTTATTGCAGTCAAGGACTCTTTAAACTTAGGCTTGTTTTAGAAACAACAGAAGGTATTCATTATCACTATCAAGTTTAACCACAGTCTTCATTTTTCAGCAGAGGAAGTATGGGCTGTCCTGGGCAAGCCGGATCGGGTTGACTGGGTGCCTGGCGTAAAAAGCTGTGACTTCGATGGAGAAGTAAGGTCTCTGATCTTACCGGGCGCTGGAGCAATTAAAGAAAGAATCCTGCTGCATGACAATAGTGCAAGACGAATTGAATATTCATGCTTTGAGTCCCCTGGAGCGCTAACATACCATCACGCCAAGATGGAAATTCTAAGCGACGGGCAGCATTCATTGTTAGCGTGGGAAGCAATCATTGAACCTATTGAATTGGAAGCTTTTGTCAAAGAGAGTATGGAAGGTGCTCTCTCTCAACTTGAAGATGTTCTAGCTAAAAATCGCCTTTAAATTGAATCGACTAAAGAATTAAAACCTTAGAGCAGAGAATAAAGTGTCCTGGCTAATTTGTTGGACGTTTCGTAGAGCTTTAAGTCCTTGTGTTGTTGATTGTTAAAGTAAGAAAAACCAACCTTTTTATCCATGTCCCCAAAAACAACTGCTCCTCCAATACCAGTATGTCCAAACATACTAGTGCTTTTGTTTAGACCTATTGGAGTAAAGGGTGCATTGACCATATGACCCAACCCAAACCGATAAGGCAAACCAAAAAGCACTAGATCAGGACCATGAGAATGGACTTTACGAAGTAACTCTACTGTTTCAGCCTTCAAAACCTCAATACCATTCCTGCTACCGCCATTACTCAAAATTCCGTATAGCTTTGCTAAACTTGACGCCACCCCGTGTCCATTTGCAGCGGGTATCTCTGCGCTTCTCCATTCTCTGGTATTAGAAACATCAGGGTCATTGATGGCATTAGGGTCAAAAGCCACTGAATTAAAATCTTTAACAACTGCTAGCTTCATGTCCTTCAACGCTTTGGACAACAAGAGGTCAGGCACGAACCTAAGTGCCTTAAATTGATCGATAGTCGGTAGCTTACCGAGCATCAACATATCTGCGCATCTCGCTATGTCTTTGTCGCCCATGCCGATTACAAAGTCCAACCCTAGCGGTTCTGCCAGTTCCTCTTTGAAATACTGACCAACTGACCGTCCATCGACTCGTCTAATAAGCTCGCCCACCAACCAGCCAAAGGTTAAGGCGTGGTAACCCTGCATTGAATTCGGTGGGGCGAAAGGTTTTTGAGCGCCAAGCAGGCCAGTAAATTGATGCCAATCAGTCCATTGATTAAGTGGAACCCCGTTCTGAAAACCAAACATGCCAGCTCTGTGACACAGTAGATCAAGAACAGTCGTATTTTCTTTACCATTGCAACCATACTCTGGCCAGTAATGAGATACTTTTTGCACAAGATCCAAACGGCCCTGTTCAATCAATCGTGCCGCACAAATGGCAGTGACTCCTTTGGTGACAGAAAATACATTAACCAGAGTATTCTCCTGCCACGCCTGTGACCTCTGTGCATCTTGATGACCACCCCATAAGTTAATCACCATTTCACCTTCAATCTCTACAGCAAACGAAGCACCCACCTCAAATTCAGACTCGAATGACCGATTGAAGACTTCGGCAACTTTCTCAAATTTAGAATCGCAGTATCCAGAAACAAGTTCGGTAGGCATGAGGTTTAACTCTCTTTTAGTTCGTCAATGGGATTATAGCCCCAGGTGTTGGTGCGACAAGAAAGTCATTGGCTAAGTTTCGTTTTTCAAGCTCTTGGAGCAGAACAGCTCTGGGCTCCTCGATAGCTTCATCGGTTAGAATAAAAGTACCCCAATGCATACCAAATGACTTTGAAGCCTGTAAATCTAATGCTACCTGTATCGCTTCCGCAGGGTCAACATGTTGATTCTTCATGAACCATCTTGGCTTGTACGCACCGATGGGTACGAAGGCAAAATCAGGGGCACCCAAGCGCTGCCTGGTATCCAAAAAGTCTTTTGAGTAACCCGTATCGCCTGCATGGTAAAGGGATAAGTTTGGACTCTCCATATACCATCCTCCCCACCAGCTACTATTTCTACCCGTAATACCGCGCCCGGACCAATGCTGAACAGGAGTGAAAGTAAAGTCGGTTTGCTTAATACGCTTGGTTTGCCACCATCTAAACTCGGTAACGTTGTCTAAACCCTCCCCTACCAACAAATCTTTGTCCCCTTGGGGAACCAAAATAAGAAGATTTGGGTTAGTTAACTGCAATGCTTGAAGGCTGGGCAGATCTAGGTGGTCATAGTGATTATGACTAATAACTACTGCATCGATGTGAGGTAGACGCTCTATGGGTATGGCAGGAGGAATGAGTCGCTCCGGACCAGCCCACCCAACAGGGGAAGCCCGCTCCGAAAAAATAGGATCAGTGAGAATCGTTAAATCACCATTATTGATCAAATAAGTAGCATGACCAATCCAAACAGCATAGTTAGCAGAGTCAGCTTTTAGGTTTTCCCAATCACTAGAAAGTTCAATAGAAACTCTTTCAGGGGGAGAATCTTTGGTCATTCGCCATTTGATAAACTCCGAAAACGACTTGGGAGCAGCAGCTGGATCAGAGTTACTAAAGGTTTCTGCAACACTGCATGATTGGGATGCAAGTGATAAAAAGAGTGTGAAGACGATAGTTGCTGATTGTCGCCATCTAGATAGGGAGGGCTGTGAAGTCAACGAATGCTCCTATACATTTAACAATTGGACATATGTTTAAAGGGTATCAAATTGGGTAGTGGCCACCTCAACGGCTTTATAAGTCTCACCACCCCCAGTCCAAGTCGTTACGGCCAAATTATCAAAGAGGACCATCTGAGGCAGACCTGCTCTGCGTGTCATGGTGATTTTGGTAGCCTCAAAGACTGAACTAGCCACGCCTTCTCTATCAACATATCTAAGATTCAGTTGACCCGCAGTGCCCTCTGAGAAGGTCATCCAACTCACTAGAAATCCGCCATTAGATGTTGCAGCCAGCCCTACTTGTCCTAAAACAGAATCCCCTTCGTCAACAACTAATGGATCAGAGAATGAGTCAACACCAGCTCCAGAAACAGCCAATTTAACCTCACCATAACCCTTGGCTTGGGTATACCAAGCAACAGCTGTCGCCTCATCATTTGTCGCTACAGATGGACCATTGACCGGACATCCAGCAATCTTCCATCCGTCCACAGATACTGGTTTGGGTTCACTCCACTGCCCTTCAATCATGCGTGAGAAATAAATATCTCGGTATTCATCTTTGGTTCGATTGCGAAAAACCAACACAGGGCCCTGATCAGACTGAGCTATATCCGTCTGACAACAATCACAAACCAAACTATCAATAACTTGGTCTTTGGTCAGAGTTCCATCGCTTTTAATCTGCGTCGAGCGAAGCGTCATGCCCCCAGCGCTACCGTGTGCGCCGTCAGCTGACATTGTTAGACCATGAGTTGCAACCATTTCTCGCCCATCGAGCCAGACTGCGCCAACGTCATCTCCATTGACAAAGAAACTAACGAAGCCATGCTCACTGAAAGTTCCATCTGTATGTGGCGTAAGTGGAGCATCCCAAGTAACTCCACCATCTGTTGAGAGGCTTATAACAACATCGTACGCAAATATAGCAGGGTCTGTCATGACCAGCCAATGCGAAGCCCATAGCGATTCAGTTAACTGCACAACTGACGGGAAATCAGCGCGATTAACCAACCAATTATCACCTTTCGCCACAGTAACTGGACTCGACCAACGACTGCCCTCCCAGCGCGAGTACTCAAGAGCAACAGTATTCTCTCCAACTTTCATCCAACTCAATATTGGAGATCCACTGAGATCCAGACTTAAGTTAGGTGAAACAGAATTTTGTCCTGCAGGGGATGACCAATCTGCCAATACTCGGGTTTCTTTAGATTGCTCGGCACAAGATCCCGCGGCCAGCAGCAGAATGATCATCATCGTAAATTTTCTAAAGTATCTCTGCATGATTTTTAATCGTTGGGTTAATAAGACAAATATACACGCCGCACTGAGTGCGGTCGAGACGCTTAAGCAGGGTTTGATGCACCTAATTACCCTCGTACTAAAGGACGAGTCAAACAGGTGGGACCGCCTTCGCCTTTGCGACTGATCTCTAACCCTTTGTAGGTTGTCACAGAACAGCCTGCAACCTCTAACCCACTCTTGACACCAGGTAAGTTTTCTAACATCAATACTTGTCTCGGCCCCAGTGCGAGAACATTGCAACCCATTGGCAGATACTCAGCCTCTGGCACATCAACAAAGGCTATGCCCAATTGCTCGAGCCACTCAATAAATTGAGTGGGCATCAACGTGCGATAGATCAATGCTAAATCTTTATCCAGAGGAGAAATAATCGACATAAGGTGCAACACATCATCAGGGTGTTCTGGAGCCGGCAATTCAACGATATGTAAATCTACCTCTTCACCCAAAATAGCCTGCAACTGAGCAATCCCCTCTTTGTTTGTTCTCGGACCAAGACCAACGGCGGCATGATGTTCATCAACCCAAATAAAATCACCACCCTCCAACGTTCCAGGAGCAACAATTTCACCAGCAACTTTATGGCCAAAAGACTTATAAACTTCAGCATTAGATCTTGCCTCAGGCGTCCTGCTGGCTCGACCCATATTGCAAAGTATTAACCCTTTTGGGCTAATCAAAATACTGTCTCGAGTATAAATGCTGTCAATGGTCAGAGTTTCATCACTCGGAAGATCAATAATGTTTGCACCAGACTTCTGTAAAACACGTCTGAACTGATCATACTCGTTATGAGCCTCATCAATATCCGGCATGTCATGGAAACGAAGAGGTTTCCATTCGTCTCGTAGTTTTTGCTGATTAATAAAAGCATTTTCAGTGTTGCGCACAGCAACCTGCGCTATGGCGGAATATTCATTGAATTGATTCATACTATAGGTCTCTAGCGTCTTCTCGAACGAGTGCGTAAAAAGGCATGCCAATGATAATTAGCATGAAGGAATAAAATACAACTTCTACCCCTGCACCCCAAATAGCAAAAAAGGAATACAGGAAGGCTGCAACCGAGAGAACAATTGCTCGATTTCGCGCCGGGCCTGGCTGATCTCTCTTCAAAAAGTAGAACTCAGAGACTGCTGAGAATGCGTAGGCCATCAACGTAGACAATGTTGATAACATCGCCATAAAGGTAAATGCAGCAACCAAACCCTTGGTGTAATTAAGTAATAACAAAAGGGACATAAATCCGCCAGACACAAGGAATGAGAATATTGGCGTGCCAGTTGAACTTAAAGTCAGAAATTTAACCGGGAGCAAATGATCCTTAGCAGCTGCCAAAGGTACCTGCCCTGCTGTTAGTGTATTCGCATTCAGCGAACCTAGGGTCGAGATGAGGGCTCCAATAGTTATAATTGCTCCACCAACTGGCCCCATTACCTTTGTTGCCGCTAATGCAAAAGGCGCAGTTGAACCCAGCAGTTCGTTTGCTGGCACAATGAGCGCGATAGCCAAGCTCACCAAAAAATAAATAACTAGTACGGTTAAAACCGATGCAATGAGTATGCGTGGAATAGTTTTTTCTGGTTCAACAATATTGTCTGCAGGAACCGTAGCCGTCTCAATTCCGATAAAAGACCACATTACTAAGGTGGTTACTGTCGCTAACAGTGCCACAGGATGCAGATCAGTGGGGTTTACAGGCGGTAAAATTTCAGGTTGCATGTTGGAAAAGCCCAACACAATAATAAATATCAAGGGCAATATTTTTAGAAATGTTGTGACAACCTGGAATGTGCCACTGCTTTCGATACTGCGAATATTTAGACCCACTACTGACCATATCAATGCCAGAGCAACTAAAAGGCTGAGTACCGAAGATTCTGTTATCGATGGCAAAAAGACTCCCAGATACCCCACAAAGGCAACCGCAATGCCCGAGGCTGCAGCAATACAGGAGATCCAATATGTCCAGGCAATCAAAAATCCAGCGAAGTTGCCAAGCCCTGCTTGAACATAAGCGTAAGGGCCCCCGAGTTTAGGTACTCGCTTCACCAGTCTGGACAAACACAGAGCCACTAGCAATGTACCGGCTCCAGCGGTCAACCAACCAGCCAAACCAAGCATGCCATAGGGAGCCAGTAGTGTTGGCATCATAAAGATCCCAGACCCAATAGCACAGCCCACAGCGATAGACCAACCGCGCCAGAAACCTATTTCTTTACCCGACCCACTTTTTGAGACACTGTTCATTGGAGCTTTCTCTTTTATTGGCAGTACCGTAACAGGGGTGAGGAATAATACAAGTGCATCCGCGCGCGCGATCTAGGCTTGAAAATTAAAAACATGATAGACCGATCTCTAATAACCTCCTCAGACAACTGAACCCTATCAAGTCTATTTCTGGTTCTTACAGGCGGTTATTTCTTAAGGGTGCATGCAAATAACATAGTTTTTGAGCTTTTCAGGTCCTGAAGAATAATTCTACAATTCACTATCGCAAACCCATAAATTCAAACTAAAACTATCAAAGTCAATGGCATTTAGTTTGAAGTAAATACCATACTAAATCACAACGACACTTATATAGTAGACCCGTTGACAAAGAGCCTTGTACACAAAAACATCAAAATTCAATAATTCTCATATAAATCAATGGCTTTAAGCTTGAAAATTCGCCTAAAAACTATGTTTTAGCGAGTAAATCTTATGCTGTGTTGTATCGCGTATAGGGCTATCTTAAGGGTGACTTTCTATTTTTAAGGCATGTAAAGGCATCAAAAATAAGTCATTCATCTATCTAAAAGGGGTCTATTAAAATGAAATCACTTCGCACTCGCGGTTTATTGGCAATAGCCATCACCGCTTTCTTCGGCAACACCTATGCGGCGGAACTTGAAGAAATTATCGTTACAGCTCAAAAACGAGCTGAAAGTCTACAAGATGTTCCAATTTCGATGACAGCTCTGTCTGGCGAAAAAATTGAAGAAGTTGGTATAAACAGCTTTCAAGAACTAACAGCCTATGTACCTAACCTATCCATCACTGAGAATGCTGTAAATACTATTATCGGTATGCGTGGTGTTGGCATCGGTGCTAACCAGTCATTTGAGCAATCTGTTGGTATCTACGTTGACGGCGTTCACTACGGAAAAAGCCGTCAAGTTAGAACTGGATTATTTGATTTACAACAAGTTGAAGTCTTGAGAGGTCCGCAGGGTATTTTATTTGGTAAGAACACTCTAGCAGGGGCGATCAACATTACTTCAGCCACACCTCAGGTCGGCCAAGAGACTGGCGGTAAAATCGCTATTAGTAAAGAGTCTTATGGCGGCCAAGTCGTAGAGGGCCACTTGACTGGGTCCTTAACTGACTCATTGGCCTGGCGATTTGCCTACAAAGACCGTGAGGGTGATGGCCATCTAAAGAACACCTATCCTGACACTGAAGTTTCACTGGGACCTACAACTGACGAGGAAATGTGGCGTGCCAGTGTAGTTTGGGAGCCAACGGATAATACATCAGTTGAGCTTAAGCATTCTGAAAGCGAGTACCTACGCATGGGTGCGAACCCTCTTGTAACGCTGTTTAGTCCTTTGCCAAACATAGCGGCATCTAATGCGCTAATGTACGGCACCATGGGAGCAGTTTTCCCCTCTTATGCGGCTTACGTAAATTCGCAACCAAGAGATGGTTTTCGAGATATGCGCTCATTTGGCGGTTGTGCTCTAGAAAGTTATATGGGTATGAGTTCTTCAATCTGTGAAAGTGGTGGAGAAAGACCTGAGGGAACAGACACTGAAACAGCGGACAGCTCGATAAATATTGAGATGGAACTACCCAATGGCTACATGCTAAATGTTGTTGCTGGTCGAGGTCGTTACTCCTATCAAGATGGTATTGATGCTGACTTTTTACCTTTACGATTCATTGGTCGAAGTGACATTTCTGACTATGACCACAACAGCCAAGAGTTTCGTATTAGCTCTCCCACTGATGGTAAGTTCTCATGGGTAGGCGGCGTTTACTTAGACAAGCAGGAACAAGAGATTGATCGCTTGGTCACTGTTGACGGAACCTTTGGTATCCCTCACATTATGCCAGCTATTATTGGTCTTGATACCTTCTTGGCCTTCTCGCCAGCTCAGGTCGCTGGTGTAAACGCGGTAACGCCTGTTCCTGGAACGCCGTACACTCTTCAAAGCCTCTATGATGCAACTGGATGTGCTGTTGGGGCCGCCTCATGCCTAGACTATAGACTATATCCAGGCGTTGAAGGTGTCACCAAGTGGCGGCAGGTAGGCCGACTTTCTAACTGGAAGCAAAACACTAACTCACGGGCGGTATTCTTACAGGGGACTTTAAACCTGAGTGATTCCCTTTCTCTAACAGCCGGTGTGCGATATACCGAGGAAGAGAAGCGAGCTCATGCAGAGATGCAGATAGTGACCAATTCAACGGGCTTGACGACACCTAATTACAGCCCTTTACTAGCAGGCCTGATGGGTTCGTTCTTTGCCTCCTATGAGCATGAGTTTGATGAGCAACGCTCAACTAACCAGCTGATCCCGGCTATGAATCTACAGTGGACTCGATCTGAAGACAGTAAGTTTTACTTTAGTTATTCAGAGGGCTTCAAAACTGGTGGCTTTAATGCGGTAGATGATCAAGATCCATTATTTACAGCAGCAGGCCCTCAGAGAACAATTCCAGGGCTTGGTTTTGAGTACGATGATGAAACCGCAAAATCCTTTGAAATCGGCGGAAAGCATACTCTATTAGATGGTGCCATGAATCTGAACTGGGCGTACTTCAACAGTGAGTACAAGGATCAACAGGTTTCAACCTTCGTGGGTCTTGGTTTTGTTGTAACCAATGCCGCCACGACAGACGTTGAAGGTTTGGAAATTGATATGACCTGGCAAGCAACTGACAACCTAAGAGTTGGTGCTAGTGTTGCATTTACCGATGGATCCTACGGCTCATTCCCCGGCGCTGGCTGTACTGCTCAACAAGCATCAGACTTACTAGCTCTAGGGACTTTGACAGTTAATTCTCCTGTTACTGAAGCGGGCGGTTGTTCTGCAAAATTTAAGGGCGACGGAACTCAAGCTGGTGCCGGCCAAGATCTTGCTGGGGCTCAAGTAGGTACAGATTATAATGGGTCGTTATTTGCTGATTACACAAGACCATTGGCTTCTGGGTTACTTTGGTTCACAAGCGTTGATATGAACTTTACTGATGGTTATTGGATGACCGGAGATCGAGATCCAATTGACTATCATAATGGTTTTGAGAAGTTCAATATTCGAACAGGCGTCCGAGCTGAAAACTGGACTGTAATGTTGTACGGTAAAAACATCACTGATGAAGAAACCGCCACTGGTGCCTATGACATTCCTCTAGCTGCTGGCTCTCATGGTCGATACACAAGCGAAGGATCAGTATGGGGTGCTAGACTAACCTATAGCTTCTAATACCAAAGGCTACATCTAAAAGGACGGGGTAACCCGTCCTTTTTTATGCCCATTAAACACTCCCTACCAAAGCTTGCTTAATTATATGTGGTAATTAAACCGTCATCTAAATCAACATTTATACAATTAGCAGTAATGCATTAAAGCCAAGTTAACAATGTCTCTTTTCTTAACTTTTAAATTACTTATACATTAATCATGCACTTATAGAATTTTTACACAGCACAAAGTTAGACTATTAAACAAAGTTATTTCTTCAAATGACTCATATTCATTATTTAATCATTAAACTATTATTATTCACTTTTGAGAAAGACTCATGTATGGTGCTCGAAGTGAAGCTCCGTCAATATATGCGTAGCTGCATCGTTCCTCATCACTCGAACAACGACACAAAAAGTTACCGTCGAAGAGTAAAAAAGTGTACAACACAATTATGAACTATCTACAGGGGTCTTTTATGAACAAAAAATCATTCCGCACACTTAGTAGCCTTGCTATTGCTATAGCAACGGTAACTAGCGGTGCATACGCAGCTGAACTAGAAGAAGTTATCGTAACCGCTCAAAAACGTGCGGAGAGCTTACAAGAAGTTCCTGTATCTCTTACTGCTATATCAGGGACTAAAATCGAAGAAGCTGGCATGAACACGTTTGGCGAGCTTTCTACCTATGTGCCCAATTTGAGCATTACAGAAAATGCCGTAAACACTATTATTGAAATGAGAGGCATTAGCGTTGGAGCTAACC
>Ga0206130_10003924_pt1 | contig 18847 bp, 15 predicted proteins | sample Helgoland_Spring_9_FD_148637 | JGI IMG/M metagenome (GOLD analysis project Ga0206130, IMG submission 148637) | Pelagic subsurface seawater microbial communities from Kabeltonne, Helgoland, North Sea - Helgoland_Spring_Bloom_20160512_1 | ecosystem: Environmental > Aquatic > Marine > Epipelagic ... | reverse complement strand
TATTGTAACAAAAGTTATAGTTGGATTCGAGTCGGATGAAATAACAGCTAATGTTCGAAAAAGCATTTTAAAAGTTTTTGTAAACGATGAAAAGGAAAAACCCACTGATGTTGTCAGTCTAAAATTAGATACTGATTGCATCGATGCTTCGAAAATCTCTTCGAAACTAAAAAACGGGATTCTAGAAATAAAACTTCCAAAATCCGAAAATTCCAAAACAGTTCAAATTTCTGTAGAATAAATTCAAGCCCTCGATTGAAAAGATCGGGGGCTTTTTTATTATTTATTATGCCATTATATTTATACGAAAACAAAGAAACCAAAGAGGTCGTAGAGGTCTTTCAGGGCATGAACGATACTCATGAGTATGACGGCGAGGATGGGAGTGAGAAAAGCCTCTGGAGACGTGTTTATGTCAATCCTGGGTTATCATTTGACACTAAGATGGATGCGTTTGACTCTAAATCTTTTGTAGCTTCAACCATTAACAAAAATGATACGTTTGGAGACCTACAAAATAGAGCAGCAGAAGCGTCAGAAATTCGAGCGCAAAAAAACGGAGGCAAGGACCCAGTCAAAGAAAAGTATTACGATGATTATAAGAAAAAAACAAACGGAAAGCTGCACCCCAATGAGCAAAAAGAAAAGTTTAAATCAGCCATAAAAAAAGCAGAAAAAAAAGGTCTTAACGTTGAGTTGTAAAAAATCAGACACTTCGTCAGTTAAGGTTGATTATGCGAGTACGGTTCTTATCTTATTTATATCAAAATCAAAAGATAAATCAGAGCTTAATTCTTGACCTACAGAAGAGGAGATATTTTGGGATTTAAACGTGGCCCCGCTAATTTCTATACTAAAGTCGGTTTTCTCGTAGTTTTGGCCAGAAATAATTAAATTGTAAGACTCGTCTAAATTTAAAAAATTCTTTAAATTCGCTCGAACCCCACTAACTTCAAATGTCGAAACTTTATTAGAGAACTTAAAGCTCCCCTTGTTAGGGTATGTAGCTTTTCTTATTATTGGGTATTTCTTGCCTATTCCATAAATAGTTTTTCTATTAATCGGTAGGTCTAGACTAAAATCCTGAATACAGTCGGATTCAATTAAAAAATTTCCAACAGAGCTATTTCCGCTAATTAAAACATTGGTTGAATAATATGGCACAATATCATTAATGCTATTCGAATAATAGTCGCTCATTTCGGAAAACTGAACAGTGCCACTTTGTAATTGATTTCCTGTTAGGTTTATTGCTGGAGAGTGTCCACTAAAAATATTATTATTTTGCACCAGCTCTTGAGCTTGAATATTGCTTCCCATAAAAGAATATGCGGAATTTATTATTCCATTAACAGATTGAGACATGGAGATGCTATCTAAAAAACAATTTCCAAAACCAATAACAGTCTTTCCAGATAAGTTTATACCAGAAAAATCAACCCCTCTCTGATCTCCAATCACTGCATAAAAATTTCTATCTAAATCAAGATTGTCTTTTACCCCACCCTCAGAAAACATAGAAGAAAACAAATCTCCAAAATTTTCTATAGCATTGACTGTAAGATTTACGTCTGGAGCATTTTTGATGGATTGATTTACAAAGCCTTTTGTCCCGAGCGCAGCTACGTCTGTCCTTTGAATATCAAAAGAAAAATCCACGCCCTGCACTAAAGGCAAAAATGAAATATTGTTACCACTATTTGACTCAGCTCCGTAAGCGGGCGTACTGCTCTGCAAAAGGGCAATATTTTCATAAGTTATTATCGGTCTATTTATATTTATAGGCATAATTGTATTTACGCAGGGCCTCCATCAATAATAGTCCATAAATCGACTGTATCAAGATTTGTTCTGGCCGCCTCTGCGGCTCCCCCAGCTGTGTATAAGCTACCTCCAAAATGAACGTTAGTCATTGAGCTTTTTACGCTCTGAGCGTCCCATGCTATCAGCAAAGAATCATAGCGGGGTCTAGGTAGAGTCACGCCTCTGCAAAAATATGTCAGTCTAGATGTTGAGGTAATAGCCTCTATATTGAATTGATCTACACCAATTATATCACTTAAGCTACCGCAATCATCAAACATTTGCCGCATTTCAGAGACAGAAGACGTGTCAAAACTAGACAAATCCAAACCTGTTAAATTGTTACAATCTTCAAACATTTGATACATGTTGGTAACCGAGGAGGTATTAAAACTAGATACGTCTAGACTTGTTAAGCTGTTACAGTTTACAAACATTTGAGACATGGAGGTAACCGAGGAAGTGTCAAAACTAGATAAATCTAAACCTGTTAAACTATTACAGTTTGCAAACGTTTGATACATGTTGGTAACCGAGGAGGTATTAAAATTAGATACGTCTAGACTTGTTAAACTATTACAATTATAAAACATTTGATACGTACTGCTAGCGGAGGAGCCGCTAAAACTAGATAAATCTAGACTTAGGAGGCTGCTGCAACCTGCAAACATGTAACTTTGATTGGTTACTGAAGGTGCATCAAAACCAGATAAATTTATACCAGTTAAGTCTGGGCAATAAGAAAACATGTTGTTTGTGGCTGTAAGCAAAGGAGCGTTGAAGTTGGATAGATCTACACTAGTTAAGTCGTTAGATGAGCTAAACATCGAAGCTACACTGGTAACAGAAGACCCATCAAAATTAGACAAATCTAAACTCGTTAAGCTGTCGCAATTTGTAAACATATTAGTCATAAGGGTGACCGAGGAAGTGTCAAAACTAGATAAATCTAAACCTGTTAAATCGTACGCCTGCTCAAACATTTTAGACATATTAGTGGCCGAGGAAGTGTTAAAATTAGAAAGATTTAATTCTATCAATCGATTACAGTTTGCAAACATTTGCCGCATATTAGTGGCAGACGGTGTGTTAAAACTCGACAGATCTAAACCTGTTAAGTCGGCGCAAACGTTAAACATTTGACTTAGATCAACAACGGAAGACCCATCAAAACTAGATACATTAATGCTTCTTACATTATTCATATCGTAAAACATTTGAAACATATCAACAACAGAAGACGTGTCAAAACTGGATAAATCCAGATTAATTATATTTCTACACTGCTCAAACATCTGATTCATAGTGGTGACCGAAGAAGTGTTAAAATACGACAGATCTAAACCTGCTAAGTCATTGCAAAATTGAAACATTTGCGACATATCGGTAACTGAGGAAGTGTTAAAGCCAGAGAAATTTATACCAGTTAAATCTAGGCAGCTATCAAACATTTCTTTCGTGCCAGTAGCCGCATATGTATTAAAGTTGGATAAATCTATACTCTTAGCAACGTAGCACTGGAAAAACATTCGATACATGTCGGTAACTGCAGATGAGCCAAAACTAGATAAATCTATACCAGTTAAGCCTTTACATTGGGAGAACATGTTAGCCATAGTGGTGACTGAGGGGGTATTAAAGCTTGATAAATCTATAGATATTAATTCCTCACAATCAGCAAACATATTGCTCATATCTACAACCGAAGATGTATCAAAATTAGAAACATTTAACCCCGTCAAATTATCACAAAAATCAAACATAGCACGCATACCAGTTACAGAAGATGTATCGAAACTAGACAAATCCATATTAACTACATTACGGCAGCCGCTAAACATCCAATTCATATCAACAGAAGAAGAAGTGTCTAATTTAGAAAAATCTGTGTTTGGGCCATCTAATACCTGACAGTTCCTAAACATATTATGCATACCAGTAACGCTAGAAGAATCGAATCCATCCATGTCTAAATTTACTAATTCATAACAATCCCGAAACATTCCATCCATGTTGGTGACCAAGGAAGTGTCTGTATTGCCCGCCGTAAAGCTAATCATATTATCCCATTGATAAAAAGCCTCGCTCAGGTCATCCCAACCTACAACACCAAGTTGATTGACTGACGTAACCTTTCGCTTATGATCGAGAATAGGTAGACGGATATTCGGTATGTAGCCGCTTACCCTTATGTTGTAATTTCCAGTGGTTGCGTATACATGCGTCATTTCAGGGTCGTTATACCCAGTAATAGTGCTTATCTGCCCATCTCCCCACCCAATCTTTACATCATTTCCACTTTCATTTTCACCAGAAATTTGTATTGGCTGATTATTGAGTGTAGTCACTACATTCATAGAGAATTCAGTATTAGTTAAAATCGTTCTATAATTATCAAAAAGATCAGGCTTTTTAAATAAAAATATTTCATCAAGAGTCAAATCTAAGTCATTGCAATCCTTATATACAAATTTATGATCCAAAGATTTTATTACAAAAAATTTCTTCTTATTGTACAACTGGGGTAGGGTTAACTCAAGAGGTCTGTAATCTTCATGTTTTTCTATGAAGTGCATAATTGACCTAACCTCTTTGTCCGATCTATTCTTCAAAGATAAAGATAAATCCTTTATCAGTCCGCCGTTTTGATCCTGCTTAATAAAAGAAGAAAAAGAATCCTTCAGCTCAAAAATATTAATCGACCTATCTGACCCTATAGATATATCATCATCTATTTCATAAAAAAAAGATCTCGACCATGCTGAGCCTGACCCAGTAGGGCTGTTTCCTGATTCGGATGCATGACCAGAGTTGCAGTAGTAAAAGTTTTCTCTTCTATCTGCTATTCTATAATAATTTCCAGTTTCAAAATAATCAGAATTTTGTTCGGCATATCCTGAGTAGTAAATTACATCGAATTCCTTGTAATCAATCCCAGTTTCCCATTCAGGATAAAAATTTGCAGTATTTAAATAAGAAGACCCGCTCCAATTAAATAATGATGAGTATCCATTTTTTAATAAATTTAAATCTATATCAAAAAGGCCGTTATGAAATTTAAAGTCATAATTTTGTATTAATAATTCGTCTATGTTTTTGTATATAGACCCAGTTGGGAAAGCTATTTCTACTCCACTAGAACCTGTTGTATTGAAATTAAAATCGCCACCACTAGAAGCTAGAGTTTCTTCTATAAAATGCAAAAACGACCTAGCCTCATCCTCTGTTTTATTAGAGAACTTTAAATTAAATTTTAAATTAGTTCCGTTTACGCCTTTTGAGAATTTTTTGTAATAATTATCCGCTGTGTTAAAATGAACGTTTTTATTTTCAAAAGACACTTTTGATCCATATTCTGGTACAAAAGTGAATGGGAAAACAGGACCGTCTATATTGTGATCTCTATCGTATCTGTTTGTAGATTGACTCATTTATTTTTTGTATAAGTAGCTTAATGTCCCGCCAGTTCTGGATTCCTCTTGAACAACTGTGGTAACCGCTGCCTTGACTTTCTGCGCAAAATCGCGCTGTTGGTCGTCACTGCCTTGTTCGCCCGCTTGCTCTGCCCTGCCATCTTGAATATTAAAAGTAAAGTCAGAAGAGTTTGTTACTTGAGATGCAGAATTGGATGTAGTCCCAGCCTCGGCAGAAACAGGGCTAACAACGCCACCATTCTGAAATCCTCGCATTGGCATAACACCCTCATTTATGCTTGATAAAAACCCAGATCCATATTTCTCGACCGCAGATTTTTTCATAACAAATTCTCCAGGGGTTAGCATTGCGGGGACGGTATCCGTTGACCCAACTGATCCGCCATTAGCGAATCCTACTGGACCTCCATTTGCGAAACCAAAAGCACCTAATACAGTGGTAAAAAGTCCGCCAATTCCCCCGCCGCCGCTACCTCCAGTGAATAAGCTGCCCAAATTAGTGGTAAGTCCTTTAAAAATACTACCAAGCCCTTCTTTTAATCCTCCAAACAAATCGCTAAATGTGGTTTTCAACCTTCCAAAAGATTCCATCAGAGTGTCTTTGAGTTTTGAAAAAATTCCCTCGCCCTTTCCTTCTCCAGTTAAAGCACTAACTGGATTAGCGCCTGAAGCAGAAGTTGCTGTGTATATTGGATTACCCGCAGTGCCATCTGGAGAAGCCGCGCCGCCTTTGCCTCCAAACAAGCTTTTCGCTCCTCCTAATAAACCACCTTTGCCTTCCGAACTCCCAAACAATGCAGATGTCGTTTGGGCCGCTGCTTGCTCTAGAAACGCATCTCTTATAAATCCTAAAAAGTTTCTTCCAGCATCGGACAAAGCCTGATCTAGGGTTTTTGCCTCGCTGACTGCTTCTTTAATAGCCGACCCTAAGTTGTCAGAAAATTGTGCTGGTATATTTTCGCCCAACTCGTCACCGAAGAAGACTATATCATTTTCTAAATTACCAAGACCCTTCCTTATTCCCTCGCCAAATCCTTGCGGTTTATTAAGGTTATTTATTTCTTGTTGTAATTTTACTTCTTCATACTTGTCTTTTAATACCTTCTTTTGGTTTTCTGCCTTACCTACAGCAAGGTCAAAATCAGTTTTAGCTTGCCCCGTCAACGACATGCCTAATTTTTCTAGATCACTTTGGATTGATAATAAAGCAGCACCCGATTTAACTCTACTTTCTATAAAATCTTTCTGTTTTTTACTAAAAACACTAGCATCTTTGATTGATTTTACGTAGTCCTGTGTGATTTTGAATTCTTCTTGAGCTTTCTCTAAGAGAAATTTCTTTAAAGCTATCTCATTTTCTAGACCCACTTTCCTTACTGTTGTTACAGCTTTGGCTAGTTTAAGTTCTCCACCTCTTATGTTGGATCTAGCTCCGCCCTTTCCAAATCCACCAGCTGCAAATTTTCCTTGATCTATGTTTTCTTTAAAATCCTTTTTTGCCTTACCTCCTGTCAAAGCGCCTTCGCCAAGACCAGATGCAACTATTAAGGCTGTATCGGCAGCTTTTTTGGCGGCGGCATCAATAGCATCAATTGCCTTGATCATGTTTTCGGCAAACAACTCTGCATCAAACTGCTTGACGGTTACGATTCTGCTGGTTGTTTGCCCTATACCCGTACCACTGCTAAAGGTTTGACGCTCTTTTACGTCTTTTTGACTCGCGGTTATTATGTCTTGCAAAGCATCTTTGTTTCCAACCTTCGCCAAAGACGCACTTAATGTTTCTTTATCTTTTAACCCTCCAAAAAATCCTTTATTAACTCCCGTTAAGCCTTTTATTTGTTTTTCGAGTATTTTTCCTATATCCGCATCCGCCTTAACGTCTAATTTTGCAGCAAGATTTGCTTTATCCTTAGCCGCCTTTAAGTCGGCGACAAATGCCGACCTTAAAACTGCGGAAGCTTCTTTTGACCCAGACGATAATTCTCCCAGATCAATATTTTTGAGTTCTTCGTTTAGCTTTTCAAATCCTGTTTTTGTTTTTGTTAACTCTAAAACTAATGGAGCTACGACTGCGCCAATTGCAACTGCGGCACCAATGCCAGGAAGCGCACCACCAACTCTAGCTATACCTCTGCCTAAGCCGCCCTTAAGTCCTGCTCTTTTTCCAGGGTTTTGTGGATTAAATGTAGCTATTTGTGTTCCAAAGCCACTCAACTTAGCCCCAATGTTTTCCACTGGTCCTTTTAATAAAGTGAGTGAGGTTAGAGCAGAAGCAGCAAAAGCTATTTGACTAATAAATTTGCCAATACCACCTTCTGCAGTACCCAACGCACTGCTCAAGAAATAAAGCCCAGTAGAAGCGGCTATCACCCCACCACCAAAGCCCCCATCAGAAGAACCTCCTGGCGTTGCTGGCGTCGATCTTCCTCCAGCAGCGAAATTCGGAATAGCTCCAGTTGGCTCGTCTCTGGTATTTGTAACAGCAAGACCTTGAGGGTTTTGTGAGTTGCGCAGTTTGCCGCTTTGATTAATTCTTATTTGGTTTATTGGAAGACCAGCAGATTGCTCTCTTGCGACTGCTTGATCTAAAGCTCCGCCAGCAAAATTTGGGATATAACCCCTAGCTCCCCTACTGACTCCGCCAAATTCTTTTGCGGAGGTTTTACGGCTAAAAGGAAGATTAGCCCTCTCTCTAGATGATCTTATTTGTTGAGAAGCAAACGGCGTTATAGTCTTATCGCCCCCTCTAAATTTTTCCATCTTATCAGCCATACTATTCATCAACGTTGAATTAGCTGCAATTTTTGCCTCAATAAAAGTAGATCTTTCGGGTAAACCTGGGAAAAGTTTAGATAAATCTTTTCTAGCTTTAGAACCTATAAAATCAAAAGTAGAGTTCGAAACTAAATCATACTGAGGTCCATCAAGCAAAGAGCTTATCGCTGCCTCAAAAACCGTTCCAGCCAATCCTCCTATTGCCCCTGGATTAAAATCTTTTTTATTGACTTTAGAAGGGAGAGGATTCTTACCAGTCAAACTCAAAGATTCGCTCGTTGCTAGTTTTAAAGCAAGGTCAGTGACATCACCTTTTAACTGGACATCATTTTTTGCCTTTAGGTTGTTGTCATTATAGCCAACTATAGGAAAAGTATAAGAGTTTCCTGTTTTGGATACGCCATTACCTTCTGTGCGCCCCCTTTGGCTAGGCACAATCATAGCAAATCTTTCATCCAATCCAAATTTTTTACCCTTGCTTGTTTTAGAAGCAAAATTCGGAATAAACCCACCAGCAGCATTCAACTTCTTAGCTCCAGCAGGAAGACCCATAGTCTTAACCATATCTTGATTAAATATAGCATCTCCACCGCCAGCGTAATTTGGCACAACGTATTCGCTAGTATTAGCGACCATCGTTCCGCGCTTGCCGCCACCAAAAGCAAAATTAGGAATCGAAACAACCTTAGCGCTAGATGGCGCACCGCCTACCCCGCGAGAAACATCACGAGATTCACTAGCGATAAACCCACCAGCAGCTCTTCCGCCTTTCCTAGTGACACCTTCAGATCCGCCTCTTAGCCCAGCACCAAATAACGCAGGAGTTACTACCGCTGCTGCTTTTTGAACTCTAGCTAAAGCGGCTACCTGTTGGTTATAAATTCTTAAAAGTAGTTGTTCTTGGGCAACCTTATTCCCCTCAAGAGCTAAAATCTCTCTTTGTACATTTTCATTTTGAAACAGCGTCTGCAAAACAGACTGCTGCAAAGCATTTTGCTCTTGCGACGCTTTGTTTATGCCTAGCAAGCTACCTAGAGACGAGGCTCCAAATTTAGCTAAGTCTACAAATAGTTTTATAAATATACCGCCAATAAGAGCCAAACCAGGGACTGTTAAAACCCCACCGATTCCCCTAACTAGACCTTGGGCAAACTTAGCACCAAGAGACTCTCCTTGTAAAAGGTCAGTAATTCCGTTGACAACAGCACCAAAAAATTCCAATATATCCCCTACTTTATCTGTAAAACCAAGTTCACCCAAAACAGATGCTAGTTTTTGACCACCCACAACCAAATTATTTATTAAGGCTTCCAGGGTTTGATTGAGTGAATTGTTTTTCGAATCCAATGCTCCAGCAGCGGTCGCTGAAGTTTGTAAAGCTTTTGCAAATTGACTTTGGCTTGAATTTAAATCCTCAACCAAACTAATTAAAATATCTCTCTGGCGAACACCAGCGACCTTTTGAATAATATCCCCAGCCTCAACGCTTTTTAATCCAAGTCTGTTTAGTTCTACAGCTAACTCTTGGAACAGTGGAATAGCTGATCTAACATTACCTTGAGTATCCAAAACACTAATGCCTAGGTCTTCTAGTGCAACCAGGGTATCTGTCCTACCTAGTCTAGCAAAAATTGTTTTAAATGCATTACCAATAACAGCACCACCACGTTGAGTTCTTTCCTGTACCGTCGTAACAACAGCCAAAAGCTCGTCAAAGGAAACACCAGCTACACGGGCAGATGCCGACGCTCGCTCAAGACCATTAATCAAATCCTCAGTAGATACAGCAAATTTTGTATCAACTTCCGATAGCTTGTCGCCAATAGCGGCAACGGTTAAACCAGCACCTTCGAAGCCTTTGATAGCTGCAGTTAAACCAGCCACCGCTTGCTCTGAGCTAACCCCAGCGACACGAACAAGCTTCAAGGCTGTCTCTACCCTAGAAAGAGATTCTTCGACACTCAAGCCTTGACGAGCTAATTCAAGAGCGCCCTCGGCTACATCATCGAATGACGTGGCTGTTTTCTGGGCTACAGCAAAAATACCATTACCAAATTGTTGTAATTGTTTTTCAGTGCCGCCAAGAATGGTGTTAATTTTGGCGAAGGTAGCCTCTACTTTAATTGTATTCTCGACAAGAGCGCCAAAGGCTTGAGAAAGCTTGTTTATGACAGCTACAGAAGCACCGAAAGCCAAAACACGAGCATTAGAAGCTTCTAATGATTTTTGAAATTCCGTAGCCTGTCCTGTTATTTTCCCTAGAGGCCGCGAGAGTTTTTCAAGGGATCTGGCTCCACCACCAAAATCAATACCTTTAGCCTTGGATTGTATTCTAGCCAATGCCGCATCGACCTTGGAAGTCACTACTGGATCAAACTCTACTGGTATTCTTGCCTTTGCCATACAAAGTATTACACTTAAACTCCGTGCAATTCCATCATTTCTTTCATGTTCATTGAGCCTCCTCTTTTCTTAATTTCCTCTGATAAGTCCACGGCGTCTTCATTTTCGGACTTCAGCATTTCTATATCTTTTTCATCTGCACCGAAATAAGTAGATGCCCCTTCACTGCTTTTGGTCTTACTGTTTGAGTCCTCTTTCTGATTTTGATAAAACCCAATCAAAAGCTCTGGGTCTCTCGCAACGTTTTCAGGTATCTTCTTGTTGCAATTTTTAAATATATTTAGAAAGTACCTTCCGTACGATATTAGTTTTAATTGATAGTTAGTAAGTTCCTTAAGAGGCTTACCAAAAACACCAATCACGTCTTCGCAAAAAGGCAAATACATAGAAAAGTAATCGCTTAGCACGGCCCTAGAAATACTATCATCACTAAATTTTTCAAAAAACTCTTTTTGGAGTCTGTATATCTCAACCTCTTTAAAGGGTTCATTTATATACAAATCTTCGAAAACCTTTTCTGTATACTCCTGATCATGATATAGTATATCATTTATAATAGATTTTTGGATATGAGAGTCTACATACTTTTCAATAGTCAAACCAAGTATCTGCTTTTTTTCTGATTGTAAATGGGCAAGTTTTTCCCTCTTAATCTCTAATTTTCCTTGAGCCTGCTTCTTTTTTGAAGGGAGTATTATTTGAGATATTATTTTAAACAAGCTGTCTATCTCTTGTTCGTAAGTTTTTATTTCTTCTTCCTCTTCTTTGCTCCACATGTCTTGCTCGAAAAGATCCAGTAGAACTTTTTCTTCTGACTGCAAGCCTTTCTTTTTGGCTTCCTGCTCGTACACTTTCTTTTTAGATAGTATAGCTCTCTGCTCGTTTTGAGATAGATGCTTAAAGTATAAAACACCAAAGGTACTACTAGTGACAGTAGTACCTTGTAATATTTCAGAAATAATTTCTAAATTTTTATCGCTATCCATCGTCTTCGATGAATTTCGCTATATCTTCCTTGGTGGACTCTTGAGCGTAAAACCAATAACCAACGATCTTGGAGACTTTAGAGACGACATCGAAGTCAAAACCTTCATTTAATTCGTACTTATCGTAAAAATCTTCAAGCTGCTCCTCAAAATCGATACCTTCAAAAAAGCTTACGAGTCCCTTGTCTTTGTTTTCCTGCTTTGTTAGGTTGATTACATACCACATCAACGTAGACCTTTCTGCCTTAGCGTCTGCAGTATGCTGATAAACGGATTGCAAGGAAGACTCTAGAGCCTGCAAATCTCTCTTTAGCAAAATAATCTCTACTTCGAGTTCTTCAGACCTACCTTTGTTTGTTTTATCCTTTGTGCTGGTGGCGATTAATTTATACTCGTTTTCTAACTCATTCAGTTTCTTAAGGGATCTTAAAAGCTCTCTCGATTCATCTTCGGTCAAAGCTCCGCCGTTGTCTGCATACTTCTTAATAAGCATCGCTTTTGTCACGATGCCCATTTTAATAGCCTTGCTAAGTTGTATAGAGTAGTGAACTTCGGCGTCGTCAGCCATTCTCCTTGTTGGCTTTTGGACCACAATTTTTACTGGAGTTTTCACTGTCTTATTAGACAGAACGGTCTCTAGTTCGCCCTCTTTATTTTTTCTTTGAGTTTCGACCTGCTTTACTTCAGGTTTCTTAATCGTGAATTCGTAAATAATTTCCTTAGCCATATTTTATTGTTTAAACCTAAACTCTACCGTTAGATTATCTAACTCACTATTATAATCCCGCAAAACGGAATTTCCAATATCTAGAATTTTTTTTCTATACAATTCATAATGCTCCTCGTCGAAATAATCTGCCATTTCGATTATTGGGTGATTTTCTGCAGGCAGGTTATCGTAAAGTTTGGCGAAATTAATTTCGTGAATTGACTGCATTTCCTCTAAGGTCTGTAAAAAATATTTAAACAGAAACCTAATATGATGATCCGACCGATCATTTAAAAACTCTTTTGCAATCATAATAATCCTTACCTACAACATGCTTTACACTAAAAATAGTGTAAAAACAGATATGGCTACCTCTCTAATATCAGACTCACAAAAAAACACAATCAAAGCTATAATAGATGATATCCACGAAACCTTTGCTAGGAATATCACAGTATACGAAGAGGGCGAAAAAATCTTAATCGCCGCTAGTCCCGAATTTAATGGAATTTACGGCAGAACTTCGAGCGGCCAGAAAACCACAAGCAAGGTGATCGTATCCCACACGCTTAATGTAAGAATTAAATATATCAACGCGAAAGAGCAAGGGGTCTCAGATTCAGAAATAAAAAGCCAGTTAGGCATAGAGCTAATAGACGGGTCAGTAAGAATCACTGTAGATTTAGCTGGATTTGAAATAATGAAAAAAACAAAACGCTGCGAATTTGAAGGAAGAAAATATACAATAAATAGCAAAGGCAACCCAACTGGAATGTTTGGCCCTCAGTACTATCAGTTTTACCTATCCCCGATTGAAGATTAATGGCTTTAGATCCTAATATAATAAATAGCCTAACAAAACAAATCCCGAGCCTGGCTAGGCCACAAGTTGATAAGCAGTTTAGGGCGGCATTCCAAAGAGTTAAAAACGAAATGATTGCGGAATTTCTCAATCATCCAGTCACCATAGAAATAAAGGGGGGGATTGCAGCTAAAAATTTAAGCGGCACATTGGACAATATCACAAATCTTTTTTCGTTTATAGGGTTCGACAGTACGTCTGACCCGACAGGTGACATAGAAAGTATGCTGTACAAAACAGAGTTCAAGTTTGATAGGTACACTAACAAATCAATAGAATACTCTGTATACATACCAGACGCAAAGGAAATTTTTGCGGCAACCCCTATGCCTTGGGCCTCTGGAAGAAGCTGGGCGAAAGGTATTGAAACAGGAATCTCTGGTTTGGGCTACTATCTAAAAGTAGATAGAGAAAACAGTAGATCTGGATTAGGCGTTCAATCGCCACGCAAAGTAAGGAAAAAAGGTGTAAAGTTTAATAACATATCCTACATATCTGCATTAATAAAAAAATATAAAATTAAATTTGAAAATCTAGAAATATGAAAGCCCAATACCAACATGAATTAATGACCAGTTTTTTGCTTTGGTTCGACAATCAATTACTGCAAAAGGGCGAAGCGTACTCTAACCAAACTGGTGTTCTTTATTATTCTGAAGATTCAAGACTGCCAACCTCTTTTAAATCTTATTCAAGCTCGTACAAACAGTGGGTAACGGATTCTTCAGTCACTGGCGATATCAACCCAATCATCCCAACTTCGTTTAACGGTTTCGATAGATCAGACGACCTTGTTTTTGATTTTGAAAATGGAAGAGTTGTCGAAACTGGGGGCAACTTTCAACCAGATCAAGTTTTAACTGGGACATTTGCTATTAAAGATTTTAATGTATATTTCACTAACGAAACAGAAGAAGATCTTATTCTTGAAAATGCATTCGAATTAAACAGTAGGTATGGAGAATCTCTAAGCGGCATTGCCCCTTACGATCAGGTAGTGCCAGCCGTCTTTTTGAATTGCGAGTACATGAGAAACCAAGGCTTTGCTTTTGGGGGGGAAGATAAAACAACAAATACCGTCAAAGGTGTAGTCTTCGCAGAAAACTCTTATCAGCTAGATGGGGTTTTATCAATTTTCGCCGATTCGGCACGTAAGGTTATAGCCAAAATACCATTCTCAGAATACCCATCCACAGAGTATGGAGACCTAAAAGGCGGATCATACAACTACACAAATCTTTCTAACACCTATTTAGATACCAACCCTTATTATATTGAGGACGTTACGGTGTCTAAATTTTCAGAAAAAACAACCTCAAAAATACCCAAGGGCTTGAAAATAGGCTTCATAGACTTCGAAGTCTGTACAAGTAGATTTCCCCGCTCTTAATTTCACATTCAAACCTTTTAACTGTAAACAATATTAAAATATCATGGCTAAAAATAGAGTTATTTATCAATCCGACGCGCTGTTCGCCAGCCAAACAGTAAATTCTACTGGAAGCAACGAACACGCCCAACTTCGCAGAGTACAATCTGCTAATTATTCATTCAATATCACACGACAAGATATTAACCAATTTGGTCAGCTTTCAAGAATTGAGGCTATCATTCTTGAGTCACCTACAGTGTCGTTTGATACATCTTACTATCTTGGAGACGGCTACAACGAACAAGGTCTTGCATTCAAAAATGGTACTAGCTTTGATGCTGGTTTTATTTCTGGTCAAATCTCTTCAACAAGCGGTCAGAATCTTTATATTCTGACAGCCCCAGAAGGCGTAGATGCTAATTTCAACACAACATCCAGCAACTACAGCACAATCGGTATAGGTAATGCGTTCCTAACAGACTACTCTCTTGAAGCGTCTGTAGGTGGCATCCCAACCATTAGTGTTTCTCTTGAAGGTACAAACATGAACGCTACTGCTGGTATCTCTGGTTCTGCAGCTGGTTTCTCTGGAATCTCTGGTGCTGGTATTGATCCAGAAGCAGGAACAGTTCTGCCATCTCAAAATTCTGGTGTAAGATTCCCAGCAGCTTCTGAAGGTACTGGAGCAGCTATCCCTTCTGCTCTTCGCCCAGGAGATATTACCCTATCTTTTGCAAATGCAGATAGCAGCACTATTGTTGATCTAGATGGCGCAGGTAGCGCTCACGTACAAAGTGTTTCAATGAGTATCCCTCTTGGAAGAACGCCAATTGACAGACTTGGAACTCGTTTCTCGTTTGCTCGTGTTGTTGATTTCCCAATCACACCGACTGTCTCCGTTTCTGCTATTGTTTCTGAAACTCAAACTAGAGCTTTGACTAACATCATCAATGGTGATGCATTCATCTCTGACCTTCAGTTCACATTTAAAGATTCAAATAGTGTCCCTAGAGCATCTTATAAGATGACAAACCTTAAACTTGATAGCGAATCATTTAGTTCGAGCATCGGTCCAAATAAGACTGTTGATCTTTCGTTCTCGCTTTCAGTTGGTGGACCAGACGATACCGTTAATAACGTTTTCTTCTCTGGATCAAACACTACCACAGTTCTTGGTAACCCTACTTCTTAAGAATAGTTGGTATAATTTCGGGGTGGAGCTAACGCTAAGAAGCCCCTATATTTAAAACTAATCCCGTCGAATTCGACGGGGTTTTTTTATGCCCACAAAAAAGCGCAACCCCTTTCGAGATTACGCTATCAGAGGTAGACTCTGAGGTAAATCTACAAAGCTTCAATACCGCCAACCTGCCTTGGGCCAGCCTGGAAACTGTTGTAATTCGTAGCTAAGTCCTGCAGCTCGTTGTAGGCATCTTGAGCAAGAGTTTTGTATACTTTGGACACTTCGTTCTTATTGATAAAGGTGATAGAGTTGTCGCCATCCTTAACGCTTAGAATATTGCCGTTTGTATCGTTAGCGATACCACGAATAGTATTGCGTGTCTGCTTTGTGTAATAATGATATAAATACATCTGCTTGTATACAGATTGCTCTTCTAGGTAAAGGCCAGAAACATCCCCGCTTACCCCAGAAAAACTAGTGTATAACACATTATTGAGTTGGCCTATATTGCTATCTAGCCACCCAGAAATAGATTCAACCGTTACTTCAGTCGAATCAAATTCGTTTATATATATAGAAGTTGCTAAATTGCCGATATTACTCATTATAGTATATTACACTAAAAACTACCCACGTTTTAAATACTCCTGCCTTAGCGCTGAGATTAATCTGATTCTGTCAAAACTAGGAGTAAAACCCAACTTCATTGCCATTTCTTGAAGCTCCGAAAGGGTTTTTCTTTTTAGCGTGCCTTCGAACTCTTTCACAGAATCCGCTGTAAGTACATCGATCCTAGCTTCAGTTTGGCTACCCATAGAATTCCAATTACCACCTCTCCACTGATTGAAAGCTGTGATTAAGGCTTTGTCCTGCGTTTCTGCATCTGCAAAAACTCTCGCACCTGTCCTTTCTGCTAGTCTGGCTTTTTTAACATGACCCATAGACTCTAGCTTTCTTTTAAAAACTCTAGGATTGCCCGTACCGAATGGGGAAACAGTGTCTACTCCCATAAGCTTTTCTTTGGCTTCTATTTCATCAACATCATCCCTTTCCTTGCCGTCAGCATATTCCAAATCAGAAATGTTTGGCTTTTTAACTTCTGACGCACAAGTTTCCTGGCTCACCTCTTTTTCAATGATTTCTTCTTCTATTGGCGCTACTTCATTACCCTCTCCGTAGCTAACTTCATCATTTATAATAGCGGTTGCAACGTAATCTGTAATTTGCTTTTCCTTAGTGTCTTTATTTAATTCGTCCATATGTGTTATATATTAAAATAAACAATACAAATTTAAACAAAAAAGCCGCCCCAAATAAATGGGACGGCTTCCTTTTAAGGGTTTAATCTGAACTAGACAGTCACACCAACAAGAGCGCGGTTGTCAAGAACAACGCGACCTTCTTCAAGACCACCAAAGTAGCCGATCTTGTTTTGGCGGATGCTGTACTGATCGTCAGCGATAAGGCTGAACTCTCCACCGTTTTCGCTGTCAACAGCTACAGGGCGGATAAGAGACTCACGGCTACGGTCGATACCAACAACGATTTGATCTGAAGCAGGAGTGAAACCACCACCAGCGGCTGCGCCGTAGATAGCATTGAACTTCTGTCCATCACCGAACTCATTAAGCTCAATAACATTGATGCCATAGAACTCAGGAGCGCCAGCAGCACGGAATGCTTGTTCAGCAATAACGTCAGCAGTTTGTACGCTGTCTTGTGTAGAAACACCAGGAGCAGCTTTAGTGTTAATAGGGTTGTAAGCGATTGCACGAAGCTCTTCAACGATTTCAGGAGAAACGATGATGTCAGTCATGCCACGGCCTTGACGAGCGTCAGCAGTACCACCAACAAAGGAAGTAACAATTCTCTTAGAGCGGGTCATAAGAGCGTTGAGGTCAGCCAATGTGAAACGATCTGCTGTCTGAGCTGCGATAACGTGATCATAGCCATTTGTAGTCGCATTAGCAAGAGCTTTCATGACTACGTTAGCGGAGATAGTGTTCTGCTTAAGAAGGATTTCTTGAGCAACACGAGTCATTGTCTTAGCGACAACATCCATACGGCTCTTAGCAGCATAGCGGCGATCAAAGCTTACTGCAGAGTCAAGGCTATAAGTAGCGATCTTGAGTTCGGCAGATGTTGGAAGAACTTCCGAAGTAGGAAGGCCACCAGCACGGCTTTGGCTGAATACTTGAACATAATCTTCATCAGAAACGTCGAAGTACAGATCCAAAGGAATCGAAGGATTGTCATCAGCGTTGTACTGAAGAGTAGTGAAGAGGTTAGACAATGCTGGAGCATTGTTGATAACTTCTGCGAGAACAGGGCCGATAAATTCAGCAAGAGCAGTTTGTGCTTCATAAGCAACATCGCGATTGCGAGAAGCCATTGCTTTTACGAGTTCGACTTGTTCGGGAGTGTTTTTTAAAGTAATTTTCATATTGTTAAATTCTTTTTTTTATTAACCCAGCTTGACGACTACATAGTCACCAGCGAATTGATCAGTAAGACCGCCTTGTGAGGCGCGAGAGCCAGTTCCAAGAATGGTACCGAGAGAACCAGCAGCACCCGCAGTAGCAGGACCGACGGTGCCAGCACCAGCAACTTCGAAGCCGCCACCAATAGTGAAAACAGATGCTGCTCCACCTTCGATAGCATTTTTACTCAAGGTGAAGACACCTCTAGTTGCAACAGGGACGCTTTGACCAGGAAGAATAGCTTGAAGCTCCTCTTTTTTGGTTACGTTATAAAGGAGTTTTTCTCCATTTTCATCAGTCTTAGCTGTTTGATTCAAAGTGAGTCCCAGAGGGGTTTCACCAGAAGCAGCTGGGCTGATTTCAAGAGGATTAGTTGGGTACATATCGCCACCAACGAAAGGGTAATCTGTATTACCAAGATAAGCGTCACTACCGTAAGTAATGGTTTCTTGGTTAAGATTTCCGTTTGTTACTTTAACGAAAACGCCATTGGAACCTGCACCATCACCAGTGGAGGACTCAAGAACCGAAGCGGAGTTAAGAGCAAACATATTTACTACGTCATGCTCGTTATATTGTCTGAATGGGAGTAATCTTAATGCCATAATTTTTTTTAGTTTAAATATTTTTTATCCAAGGACATTGTCGCGGCTAAACGCAGCAGCGAACTTTTCCTTTAAAGTTGTTTTTGAAGCTTGAGCTTCGTTATTGTTAGGAAGAACAGTGTCAGTAGCTTCTGCATTTTCAAGAGCTTGCTCAACATCAACTTCTTCAGCAACCACCTCTTCAGTGATTTCAGAAGCTTCTACTGTAGTAAGACGCTTTTCAATTTCTGCT
>Ga0206130_10003920_pt1 | contig 18855 bp, 25 predicted proteins | sample Helgoland_Spring_9_FD_148637 | JGI IMG/M metagenome (GOLD analysis project Ga0206130, IMG submission 148637) | Pelagic subsurface seawater microbial communities from Kabeltonne, Helgoland, North Sea - Helgoland_Spring_Bloom_20160512_1 | ecosystem: Environmental > Aquatic > Marine > Epipelagic ... | reverse complement strand
GTTCCTTTTAGCTCGATGTCTCGGTAGAGTACATAGAGGGCCTTTAGCTCTTCGGGGCTAAGGCTCATAAATATTTTACCGTCCTTCATAGCATAGAGCGGGCCGCCCTGCTCTAAGTCCCAAACTATAGCAGCCTCGACCTCGATACCCTTATGCTCTAAATGAAGTACGCCGGCCTCTACCTGCATCTATTTTAGTTTTTTTTGTTAATGGGAGGGCGTCTTAATTCCCTCCCAAAACACAAAAGCAAAGCCGCCCCTATTGCTAGGGCCGGATCTCCTTTAGCTACCGCAAGCTTCGCAGTCTTCCGGGTTTTCAATGTTGCAGGCCGGTTGCTCCGCCTGCTCTAATTCGTTTACAAAATCGTTAAAGCTGTCTTCCCAGTTATTGCTCATTTATTTTTTATTTAAAAAGTCTAGTAAACTCTCTTTTTTATTTTCTTTCTCGGCCTTGCTATTGTCCTGCATTACTAAAGATCCAAATATGAAGAAGCTTATAATAATAGCAAAAAAAACCGGCACTATATAATCTTGTAAACCTATATAGCTGGTGTTTTCATCTACGAAATTTTCCCCTTTAGCTTTGTATATAGTTTTATAGCTACCCGTTTCTACGTTATACTGCCAGTCTACCGCTATGCTATCTTTATATTTAGCGTAATGCGCCTTAACGCTGTCGTAGTTGTAGCTATTAGTTTTTTTCGGTTGCATATTTTACTCCCATTATAGTACCAATAATACTAAAGCTATTCGTTAAAAGTATACCAAATAAATTACTCCAGGCGTTACCTAAAATAGTAGTATCCTTATTCGCTAACATAGCTATAGTATAGAGTAAAGTTGTCGTAATTCCTACCCCTATAATTATTATTAAAGCTACCTTAACTATTAAACCTATAAGCTCGAACTGGGTACGCTTCTGCAAGGTGTCTAAATCCTCTAAAGCGTCATCTCTTAAACGCTCCGCTTCTCCTAGTGCATCCTGCAATTTATTTAGAAGGCCCTGGTTATCTTCCGCGGCTTTCTCTAGTTCTTTGTTTTGGCTTTGTACCCTCTTAGTAACCTCTAGGCGCTTCTTTCTCGCTGTGCTGTCTTTAGACCTACACAGCTCTAAATACGCTTTAAATTCATTATCTCCAGCCTCCGGCTTTAGCACCTTTAAAACATTACCTTCAAGGTATACCCGCTTTTTTTTAGCGAGATCTAAAAGCGCTTTACGCGTTTGCTGGGTAATCTGCATTACTTGTAAACTTTGAACGGCGCTGCTTTAGCTTGGTACCCCTCGTAATCTTTTATAAACTCCTCTAGCCTTGGCTCTATCTCGTCGCTCTTAATGATCCAAAATTGAGCCCCTACAGCTTTCGCCTTTTCTATCTCTTGGTTATCGTCGGAGCTGCTTATAATACCTATTACTACGCCATTACCGTAGTCGGTGTTAATCTTTCTTATAAGCTCGATACCGTCAAAGCTTGAGCCTATTATATTAAGATCCACAAAAACGCACTGCGGGCGCTCTTCTAGTGGGCCTTCTTCAAACCACTTTTTAAAAAGCTTGTCTGCTTCGTCGGAGCTGTTTAAAGCCTCTAGGCTTAAAGTCATATCTAGGAGGCTGCAAGCGTCCTCAAATACTAAGTGAAATAAGTCCTCGTCATCTATTAGTAAAATAGAATCTATCATTTTATTGCTATTGTTATTTTAGTACCTTGTTCTAGTTTCTCTGCGCTTACGCTAAAGCCGTGCTCCTGCATTATAGCTATACAAATGTTTAGCCCTAAGCCGGTGCCGTTCTCTTTATCCTTACCTCTAGTATAAGGCTTGGCAAGCTCTATAAATTCTATGTTACTTATACCGCGCCCGTTATCCTCTATTATTAGAGCTGAACCCTGCATATATACTTTTACTAACTTGGTAGCGCTGTCGTTATATTTTAACCCGTTGCGAATTAAGTTATCTACAGCCGTACAAAATAAAGCCTCGTTAACCTCAGCTACTACGAGCTCGCTTATTTGCACCTGGCTTATATAGCTGGTGCTCTTTAAATACTTTAGAAGTATCTGCTGTAGGTCTAGCTCTTTCTTATCAAGCTGCGCCTCTTTTTTTACAAGGTTCGTAAACTCCTTTACGCCACTGTACACCCTTTGCGTATGGGTTAGCCCTTCCTCTATCATTCTAAGCGGTGCGCCAATCTTTAGCGCCTTAATCTGCTCCGCATCTAAGCGACGTTTTAAAGAGCTTAGGCCCCTAGGTATATAGGTATTTATTCCGCTGTGCATATCGTGGCGTAAGATCTTAGCGGCGTGCTCTAGGTACGTATTCTTTTTACCTACCTCTAGCTCTATAAGCTTTTTGTCGGTAATATCGGAGGCTATCTTTAATACGCGGTAAGTTTCCCCGTAAGGGTTCTTAATAGGGTTATAGTTTCCGTAAATATAAAACTCACGGCCCCCTTTACCTATACGCATAAACTCCCCGCTTTTAACCTTTCCCCTTCTAAGATCTCCCCAAAAGCTTTTATAACCTTGTAAGTCGATGTCATTAGGTACGAGCATTTTATGCGGCTTACCTATAAGCTCCTTTTTAGAGTAGCCGGTAAGCTCGCAGAAAATATCGTTACAGCTAACTAGTGTACCGTCTAGGTCAAATTCTACTAAAGCGTTAGAGGCGTTTATAGCTCCTAGGGTATCGTCTATACTTTGGAATTTATAACGCACCTTTCTTACGAACTCTATAAGCACATAAAAAAAGAAGGGCATAAAACTAAGAACGGAAAGCCAGCCGAATAAAGCGAAGTTATAGCTTATATCAAAGTAGCCTATTACTAGCGCAGTCTGCACAGCAAAAAAAGTAAGCATAATAAATACGCTTACTACTAGAGCTACCTTAGATATAAAGCTTAGCTGCATTTACTTTTTATTCATTAAGTACCAGCGCTGCCCAGTATAACCTATAGAAAAGATTAAAAGTAAAATCTTTAGTACCGTTTCTATTTGGCTCATACTAAGGGTAAGCGTAGCAGCGTTTAAAATAACTAGCTTTATATCGGTTTGATTCATTAGCTTACTTCTTTGCGAACTTCTCTAAACCTGCTACGCCGAAAGATCCAAGCGTAACTATTACGAAGCTGTTATAAATAAATTCGTTTATAGGCAAGTCCTTGCCAAAAGCTCCAGTAATAACGTCCGCCGCCATTACGAGCACCATAACAGCAAACGAGATAAAACCTATAATAGTCTTCTCGTTATAGCTGTTACTGTCTTTAAAGATTTCTTTAAAACTCATATCTTATTAAATTATTTCCTCCGGTTCGGGAGGGTTACAGTAAAGGCTATCCGGGTAAAGCTCGCAGTACGTGCTAGCGTATTCGTCCCTGGAGCTAGAGCTCCCAAAGTTATGAATCCCCAGCGGCGTAGGCCATACTAACTGCGCATCCCAAGACGCTAACGGCTCACCAAACCACCAAACATCCACGGCGTATACATCCGATACAACGGCGGCTTTGGTTTCGTTTCCGTCCGCATCATATACGGCGGGTTCTATTGTTAGATAGCCCAATTTAACCACATTATGCCCGTGCGATGGGTTGCCTTCATCATCGTGAGGAAGTGCGGCAATGGCGGCATCTGCTGCCGCTTCGTTGGTGAATTCGTATTTTCTTGTGTACTTCATCTTAAAGCGTTGTGAGGGTTATTGCATCGGCTTCACTTATAGCGGTGTCAAATAATAACGATTGTTTTATTTTGTTACCAATAATGTGAGAGGTAGTAGCAGTAGGTATTTTTCCTAAATATAAATTAGAACAAGCGGGAACCACTACACTTGTATCGGTAGTCAATAAGGTTCCGTTTCTATAAATTTTTGCTTCGTTTGTTTTATAGGTTATTGCTAACTTTTGCACTCCCGTTGAAAGTGTTGGCCCGTAATAAGCAAGAGAATATGTACCGCCTTGACTTATGTATGCTTCTAAAGTTCCAACTGCTGTAAGAATTAATTGAATAGAATTATCTGTTGTGCTAGTACTTACGCCAATGATTCTGCGGTATTCCCCAGTAAGGTTTTCAATATCTAATTCTATAAAAATAGTCCCTTCCGTTTGACCGATAACCGAACTTAATCCGCTGGCAACATTACTATCCGCCCCCCGCGTAACACTCCCGCCCGAATGGTTCGGGATGTAGGAAGTTGGGTAGGAGCCTTCTTCTAATTGTGCGCCGTATACTAAAACGCCATCGGTGCCATTTCCAGCAAAGTCTCTAACTCCATCAGTCGCTGAAACACCTAAATATACGGGTGTGTTACTTCCGTTGGTTTGTTGCGTGGCGTAAATTCTGTACCACCCATCAGTTCCTACCGCCTCAATGTCGTAGTCAGCTACTGGAATAGTTGCGCTTCCTTTTGTTCCATTTGCTATATCAAACCATATACCCCCCGCAGTTATAGGCGTAAATGCGCTACTATTAACCGTAATATATACATAGTTATACCCGTTTTCTATTGCTTTTACATAAATAGAAGCGGTATGCCCGTTTACATCTGCACTAAAATCACCGAATGAAAATAAGTGGCTATTATCATCAGTAGAAGGTATAACCTTTGTAGCGTTCTGCAAACCTTCGGGGCTTATCGCTGCATTATCTTGAAAAGTAACACGAGCGACAACATCCGCTTGACTTATCAATTCACTATACTTTACTAACTGCGTGCGTGATGGCTCCAACAAAAGAGACGGACAAGTTGCCCCGCCCGAATAATCAAAACGCGGTTCGTCCTCTAACAATCCCGCTTTGCCCGTTGTCGCTCCCGATTCAATGTAATCCGTAGCGGCCAAGCCGATTTCTAATTGGGCGTTTTGGATGTATACACCATCACCATCATTTGCGGTGGTGGTTCCATCTCCATCAGTTACATAAATTCTAACTTCAGTCAATGTAGTTGCGTTCCCATAAACCTCACATCTATACCAACCATTGCCAACAGATGTTATTTTTGAACCAATTGATGTAGAAGTTACTTGACCTTTTAATCCATTTCTTACATCAAACCAAGCGGCAAAACCATTTGTCCCTAAACCATCTAATAAAATCCAATCTAATGTATTTGCTTTAGCATATACGGAAAGTGTTAAAACACCACTTGAACTTGGAGAAAGAACTTGATTCAATCGGCTTGAGAATGCACTTGGAGTAGCCGCAGTTAAAAGCCACGCATCACTTGAGCCATCATATCCACTTTGTCCACTTGTTAAATCCGATGCGCTTTTTGTCCAAGTAGTATCAAACTGATTTGATTGTAGCAGTAAATTCTCCCGCCCTTTCTCAATCAATCCATCCGCACCCACACGGGTAGCCGCAAGGTTTGAACCTCGTGAAAATGTAAAGTCCCCCGTGCCGTCCGTGGGTTTAATGCTATACGCTTTGCCGTCCTTGCCAGCCGCGCCGCTTGGTAAAAATGCTAAACTTGCATCGTCAAAAAAACTCATAATGCGTTAAGGGTTTTGTGTTAAAAATTCTAGATCCGTAGTAAGGCAGCTCTCGCTCTCAAGCGTCCCGCCGTCCGTCTCTACCCGGTCTTTAAAAGCCGATACTAGAGCGCCTATAACATTTACGCCCCCGCCGCTAAAAAAGCCTCTGCGTAGCAGGTAGAAATAAGTAGCTTTTTTCATTAGTTTTATTTTTATTAAAGTTGGACTATTTTTTTTACTTCTCTTTCTTTTGTATTATATACCAGTTACTGTCCTTACCTAGTAAGGTAATACCGTCGTAGCTGCGATCCATAGAGTAAGTGCTCTCGGCGTCTATACGCTCCCCAGCTTGGGGCTGGAGCGTTATAGTCTTGTTCGCTAGTACGGTGTCGTCCGTTTTAAAGCGCATTATTACGCCGTCCTCTGCTGCGGGTAGGTTTACAGTATAGTTACCATTAGCACCACTGTAGCTAATAAAATTAAAGTGATCTCTAGCGCTTATGCTTTCGCTACCTCCTGGGTTACCCGTAATCTCGTTAAGCGTTACGTTCACTCTATCGGTAGTAGTAAACTCCCCTACGCTCGTAGTAGCTAAAGTACTGGCACCCGTTACGGTAAGGTCGTTATCTACGCTTAAGTCGTTACTTACTACGACGTCGTTACTTACTGTTACATCATTATCCGCCTTAAAGTTATTTGTAAATATCTCCGTAGCTATTATAGTCTCATCCGTACCGGACTGTCCGCTAAGTTGAGCTGTAAAGGTGGCGTCTACCGGCTCAAGATCTACCGGCTCGCTTACTGTTATATCGGTTTCGTCCGCGTCAATAGCGAACCACTCCCCGCTCCACTCATCAAAGCCAGCATTATAGCTAGCGCTAGTAGGCATAAAATACTTACTGTCCCATACTAACCTAGTACCATAGGTATAAGGCGCTAGGATCGTGCCGCTGTACCTTTCTACCGGGTTACGGTAGAAGCTTAGCACCTCCTTAGTTAGGAGCTTGTAAAGGTTTATATAGCTGCCGGTGTTTCCTCTTCTCCAGCTCGTAGAAGGCACCCAGGTCGTACCGTTGTAAATATAAAAGCTGCCGGATAAGCCTTGGCTGTCCCCTATCTTAACCTCTCCTAGATCTAAGATTAGGTTACTAGCTACTTTGGCGTTTCCATTTGTAGAGGTAAATACTTGTACCGTAGTGCCGGGGGTTCCATTAGTCAAATACTTAGCGGTAATCTCCTGCATAGCTATTTGGCTGGTGTAATTTATAGGCACCGTCTGCACCGTACCGGCTAGGTCGTAGATATTATAAAACTCTATGTCTAGCGTAGTATTCCCGTCTACTTGTAATGGCGGTGTAATTACATTGAAATTACTAGCTAAGTTTAGACCTTGTACGCTGTTCTTAGCTATACCCCCCTCTATATAGTAGTAGCTTGGCGTAGTAGTCCAGCTCGTAGCTCCAAACATACTACTACCTCCTCCTGGCGTAAAGTTGCGCTGTAAGTAGTAATAAGTACCTGGGTTTTGTATATCCTCCTGCTTAACCTCTATCCTAAAAATAGGCATATAAAACTCTACTATAGCTTGGGGGCCGCTGCCGTTATATAGGAAGCTATAGTATAAGTCCCCGCTTATAAGTATTTGGCCGTTATCGTCGTTTACTAGAGTCCCTAAACTAACCGGGTTAGAAACCTGCGTAAAGGTTAAGCGGTTCGCTAGCAGGTTACTTAGCCTCGTTTGGTTGTAGGTTATTTCTACCTTCTTTAAAGCCGGTAAGAAGTTATAAGCTCCGCCGTTAAGCCTTGCCCCTTGGTAGCTTGTTTGTGCTATAGTAGCATCGTCTATACGAGCTTCTACCGTAAGTTCGTCGCCTTGGGTATCGTAATTAAAGTAACGGTATTCTACGTCTTCACGCTCTTTATACTGCTCCAATACATAAGCGCCCCTACGTTGGTAGATACGAGCGCCAAAGATCGTACAAAGCTCTTTAAGGACGTCTAAGGCCTTCGGCTGTGTAAAGCTTCCGTCGTCGTTAGTCTCACGGTACACTAAAGTATTAAAGCGTACCAGCGTAGAGCTGTCTACGTCTACGTCGTAGGTTTGGTTAATGTCCCAATAATTAAAGCAGGTGCTTAAGTAGAAGTTAGTACCTGCGTATAAATGGTCTACGCCGATAAGGTCTACGCTCTCTTTAAATACTTCGAAGAGCGTTTTATTTCCTGCGGTATTATAGTCGTAATTGGAAAGTAAGCCTATACCGTCTACAGCTTTGATCTCGTAGAGATACGGGTAGTAATCGTCTTCTATCGTTACTAAGTCCTGCGTAATCTTACCTACCCAGTAAATATCGCTACTTACTGAAGGTATGTAAAACTTCGCACCACCTAGCGCCGTTATATCTTGCGTTATACAGCTCGTGCTTTCTACCGTTCCCCCGTCAGCTTGTACCCTTGTGTTAAAGTTGCTTACGGTAGTGTCGGTTATATCAATTACGCGGCTGTCCTCACTTGAGTAGATCCGAATATAAAAGCGGTCTTCTTGGTAGTCTTTAAGCTTGCTTATTAGGTCAAACTCTTGGTTTACGTTTTCTACGTACATACCTATAGTACAGCTCGAACCAATAATAGGGCTTACTATGTCGTCGGTTTCTCCGCTATAGTCTAAGGTAAAACCTCGGCTATCCGTTTTAAATTCGGAAGGAGTACCGCTAAAATCCGTATCGTGAATCTCGATAGTAAAATCGCTCCCGTAATCACTCTTAAAAACGCTGTAAAGTAGTACACCCATCTATTAAAATCCTCTATATCTGCTTCGTGTTCTATTTGCTTTCTCGGTGCTTAAGAGGATGTCCTGGCCGCTTAGGCGTCCGTACACCTCTACAGCCCCGCCGCCGTTAGCTCCTGCTATTTGTGGGAGCTTGCTAAGTGGTATTACCGCCTCGCTTTCTCTACCTTCTCCAATAAGCGCAAGCGTTGGCCCGGTAACTATACCACCCTCTGCTAGTGCTGGTACTCCTTCGGCAGCTGCGGCCATTTTAGAATTTATAGCTCCTGCTGCTGCTATTAATGCAATACCTGCACCAATAGCTAACGGGCCCCCTATAGGCCCCATAGATAAAGATACTTTTAAAGCTTCCGCCGCTATACCATACTCTAAAAATAAAACTCCTAATTGATGAAATAAGCTAGCTAGCTGACCTAGTGCAAAATTACCAAAGTCTTTAAAGCTTGCCTCTCCTGCTAAAATAGCTCCGCCTATTTCTGCCATACCTACTACAGTGTCGAATACCATAGCATTTATAACCTGGTTCATACTTTCGCTTAGAATTTTAGCAGCGTCTAGCATCCGCCACAGCTTCTTAGTAGCTTCGTCGGTTTCTTGTACCATTGGCTGTAAGTCCAAAGTATTTACAGCTAGTTGTAAATCTGCTATTTTAGGCGTTAAACTTACTAAAGCTTCTTGCTGTCTTTTTGTTGCTCCGGTACTTTCCTCGGTTTTCTTTTTACCTTCTTCGGTTGTTTTATTATTCTCGCGCTGCGCGGCTTGTATTTTATAAATACCCTCCCTAACTTTTTGGCGCTCTTCGCGAAGCTTGTTTAGGTGTTTTACTAAATCTTTATAGCGCTTAGTTTCTTCAGCATCGTAAAACGGATTACTATAACCGTCTTTAAATTTCTTTATAGCTTTTAGCTGGTTTCCTATAGATCCAGTAAGCAGGTCGAATCTGCCTTGTAGCTCTTCTAAACCTTTCTGCTGGTCTTCACTACCTACGGCTTTATCTACGGCCTCTTGCGTTAAGTCTACCTCTTTGCGTAGTGCTAAATACAAAGCTGCTACTCCAGCTATGGCTATACCTAAAGGCCCCATAGCAGCAGTCAAAGTACCAAAAGCTAAAGTAAGGGAGCCTACAGCTGCAATAACTAAAGGTACCATAGCGAGTAAGCCCGCTAGTATAACTTTATTATAAAGCTGGGCGTCGCTCATTCCGCTAATGGCTTTCGTAATCTTACCCATAGTTTCGGTAAGACCTTTAAGCACGTTCTTAAATATCTCGTTTTCGGTAATGGCTTCGCCTAATTCAATAAGGGCGCCTTCCGTTGCACTTTGTAAAGTCTTAAAGGCTCCGGCGGTGTTATCCATCATTTCCTCGGCCATAGCTGCCGCGGCGCCTTGTGCATTTTCGTAGCTAGTGGTAAGACTATCTACGGTACCCATCTGCTCGGTAAGCACTAATAAAGCACCCTTAGCGCGTTCCCCTACTAAGTCGTTAGCTTCTGCTAGGTTGATATTTTGGCTAGCTAGCTCTCTAAAGGTTTCGCGCATTGGCTTACCTTCTTTGTGCAGCTCGCTAAGTATTTTCTTTAGAGCGGTTCCTGCTATAGAGCCCTTTATACCGTTGTTAGCTAAAGCTCCCAGCATTGCGCTAGCCTCCTCTATACTTACCCCCGTAGCTTTTGCAATAGGTGCGGCAGTCTTCATAGCCTCGGCGAAGCTCTCCATATCTAGGGAGCTGGTCGCGAAACTCTTAGCCATTACATCGGTAACTCGTCCGGTCTCCTCAGCATCTAAGCCGAAAGCTCTAAGCGAAGATCCCGCTACCTCAGCAGCGCGTCCAAGCTCGGCCCCTCCAGCTTGCGCTAGGTATAGGGTGCTCTCGGTAACCTTGTCTATCTCGCTAGCGGTAAAACCAAGCTTAGCAAATTCGGTTTGTAGACCGGCTACCTCGCTAGCTGTAAACGTAGTAGAAGCCCCTAGCTTTTTAGCTTGGGCCTCTAATGCTTTAAATTCTTTGGTAGTGGCTCCCGATACGGCTTTTACCTTACTCATCTCGGCCTCAAAGCCGGAGAAGGTTTTAACGGAAATAGCACCTAAGCCAATAAGCGGAGCAGAAATACTACGGCTTAGGTTCATTCCTAAGCTTTTCGCTTGTGATCCAAAGCGGCGCATTTTACTACCGGCTACCTTTAAGCCTCTAGTAAGTCCGCTAAGGTTTGCACCTATCGCAATGTTAGTACTTATATTGCTCTTTTTTGCCATTTCGCTAGTATTGCTTTAGCTTCCGCTTTAGTTAGTTGTGGCCCTGCTTTTTGTGTAATGTCCCAAGGAAATTTATAGAGCTCCTTCGGTTTTACTCTTTTGCCTTTAGGTAGCTGAAGATTTACTAGCGTTACCGTTTGGCTTCGCATTACCTCCCAAAGCTCGCGGCTCTCTGCTTCCCTCTTTTCACTAAAACCCGCTACAGCATTATTAAGGCTGCGCGGGGTAAGGTGTAAGTAATCGCTGTAATTATAACCTAGTAAGCCTAGCGCTATCTCTTCGCAGCGGTCAAAAGTAAGAGGGGCTTCGGGGCCTTTCGGGCCCCTAGCCCCTTCTACTTTTTTGCAGGTGTAAAGCTTTCGGTAAAGATTGCTAGCACTTCTTCTAAAGCTACTGGGTTGTCGTCTAGCCAGTCGGCTACTTCTTCCGCGGTAGCATTAAACTTTTCCCCCTCTACTCTAGCGCCTTGCTTAAGCCCGGCTTTAATAAGCTCGATAGCTTGGCTTAGTGTTAGGCTGTCTCCGATAGAATCCAGCTGCGCTAGGGTGTACCCGGTAGCGTCCGTAAATTGCATTAGCGCGGCGAAGCCGAACTTAACTGCTCTCTCTTCCCCTCCTATTTTAACTCTCTTTACCATTTGCTTTAAGTGTTTGTGTTAGTGTTTATTACGCTACTGTAGAGTAGGTAATAGCTCCCGTAAGCTCGAATGTAGCCGAGTACGTTACGTTATCCTCCATACCGCTAGAAACCTCTAAAGAGGTTACGTAAGCTGAAGCTTCCCAGTAGTGGTCGCCCGATACTTCGGTAGAAAATTTAACTGTAAGCTGAGTGCGACCCGACCAAGCTGTCATAAGATCATCTACGCCGTAAGCTGCATCTTCAGCATACAAAGCAGATACTGAAATAGTACCCGATTTAGTAGCCTCCAATAGCGAGCGCGTGCCGTTTGAGTCTTTAGTACTTGCGTCTCTCGTGTCCATCGAGAGAGAGATAGAGCCCTCAGTAGCGTGAGCTATTAGAGTAGATCCTACATAAACCCCTAAAAGGGTTCCGTTCATAATTCCGGTAGTTGCCATTTTTAATCTAGATTATTTAGTTTATCTTCTTTTACTTGCGGAGCCTCTGCTCCAAATTCTACGGCTTTACCAGCTTCTATAAGCTCTCGGCCGTATTCGTTTACTACGTTTAAAGTTAGACCTTTGTCTAGCTTCTTACCGCTAGGTAAGGTTACTTTTTTCGTTAGTGTTATTTTCATCGCTTAACTCTTATTATATACTCCGAGCTCGTTACGTAAGTCTCGGTACCTGGGTCGTTATCGGCGTCTAAGTCTATAAACTGTATAGAGTCAATAACTACACCCGCTACCGTTCCGGTGTAACGATCTAGAGCGGTTCTTACTTTGTTTGTTAAATCGCTAGCCTCTGCGTAAGTTTCGCTAGCTACTACAATATCGTAGCGTACCTCGTCTAAAGTACTTACCCCGCTCTTAGTATCGCTTGGGCTTGTATCTTGTAGCACATATACTACAAAAGGGAAAGCCGCGCCCTGCGCTGCTATCTGCGGGTAAACGCGAGTACCTACGATAGCGTTTACGTCGCTGTCGCTAGTTAGGATTGTGTATATAGCTTTTCCTTCCGTCATTATCTAGTAAGCTGGTATAAGCTCTGCTTTAGTATTTTTTGCACCTCTCTAAATAGCTGCGCTTGTGTTTGCGCTACTGCTTTAGCGTAGCCTTTTTCTGCGTAATCTATGTTACGTTTTTCCGTTGGCTCGGCCTTAGCCTTACCTCTTTTAAGTCCGTAGTTTACTATAGCTGCGTAATACCCGTCGAAGGTCTTACCTGCTTTCTTACCGAACCTTGCACCTACGTAACCTAAAAGCGCTCCCTTCTTTTTAGAAGGTATAAAAGCTATAGACCTTCTAAGGTTACCGCTTTTATTAGTTACTGTGCTTTCTTTGTTTTTCTTTTTTACTTTTCTAGTACTAGCCGTTTTCTTATCGGAATTGTGAATAGATCCCTTTACAGCTTTTACTAAAGGCTTAGCGGCTTTTTTAATTCCTGCCTTAAACTGCCTAGCCTTTTTACGGTCTATATCCTCTAAAGCCTTTAGCTTTCTTAAAGCTTTCTCTAAACCTTCTACCTCAAAGTATACGCCGCTTTTCATCAGTCCCTTAGTACAGTATCTATAATAAGGTAGCGCTCTCTACCCTCTAAGCTTACGCCTTCAATTTCGTAAGTCTTACCGCCCCAGCTTATCTTTACTGTGGCGTCTACGTCGCTGCGGTAGCGTACCGTAAAGCGTACCTTATTTAAGCTTGTTAGCTTCTCGGTATCTTCCCCCTCTTTAGGGGTTCCTCTATAATCTACTTTAGCCCATACCTGCGCTAAGGTGCTGTACGTTCGTACGGCCTGGCCGAAGCCGTCCGTACTTACGCTAGCACTTTGTAGGGTAATCCTTCTATCTAGTTTACCCGGATCAATCAAAGCGGAAGACTCTATAAGGGTTAAGTAAGTATTCGGAAGCTGTAGGTAGGCGGTGTACGCTGTCTACTCTCTTCTCGTACATTTCGCCAATCATTAAAAGCATAGCCATTTTTATATTTGCCGGTACGTCCGAGGCTTGAGTATAACCACAAGTATAACGAACTATAACAGCGTTTACCGTGTCCTTAGTACCGTACCAGCCGTAATCCGGGAAGATGCGGCTAGGCTCACTTACTAAGTCCGTACGGTAGTCGCTAGCGTTTACTGTAATCTCGTCGCCGTTGCCGTCGATGTATTTAACGCTCGCTAAGCTTTGTACTGGCCCTCTGCTTAAATAAATTATATTACGATCTCCGCGGAAAGGATCTACGCCCGTTTTATATACGGGGAAAAAATCGTAGAACTCTTCTATAACGGTCGTTAAAAGAAACCGACCTAAGTAACTCTCGGCCATCTCAGTAGAGGCCTTTATAAGTACCCCTAGCAGGGTGTCCTCTGCGTCGCTGTCTACGCGCAAATAATCCTTAACCTCTTGTACGGTTAAAGCTTCTAAAGTTGCTGGGGTAATTATCGTGTAGCTCATTACTTAGCTTTGCGGGTTGTTCTTTTAGTGCTCTTCTTGCTTACTGCTCTCTCTACTTTCTCTGCTTTCTTCTCCTCTACTACTTCGCAGAAGCCAGCATTTAAATACTCAGCAGCAGCTGCAGAGGGCAGCTCTACTACTTGCCCGGAGGTGTAGTAGAAGTCTGCCCCTGCTATTGCTTGGTTAAATATAACCTTCATTAGCTGCCTAAGCTTACGCTTGTACTAAGTGCTTAATAGCTGAACCTTGCAATACGTTACCGTCAACACGGCGGTAGGCGATGTAGCCCGTAGAAAGTGCATCAGCGAAACGCTCAGAAAGTCTTAGTAACTGTACGCCGCCAGCTTCGTGGACGTAGTACTGCTTAAGATCACCAAAGATAATAGACTTGTTACCAGTAGCGATACCGTCCATATCTTCGTTAATGTATACCGGCTTACCGAAAAGCATATCCGGCTCGCCTACGCTCATTCCCGGCACATAGGCGGGAAAATCGTTTGAGCTCCCGAAACCTAGGACTCTAATAGCTTTAGCGGTTGCAGAATTCATCATCCACGCAGCGCCTGGAGCGTTGCGGTAAGAAGCATCTACTTGATAAAATAAAGACATTACCTCGTTAATTGTTACCGCTGTAGCTGAGGCTGCCGTAACACCTAAAGTAGATCCAGTTACAATACCCTGCGGCTTGCTAGAAGCGTCTCCAGTAGTAAGGTGCGCGTTAATACCACGCTTCAAACGGTTAGCTAATTGGCCGCCTACGAAGCTACCCAAATCAAAAGCGTTATCGCTAATTAACTGGTTAGATACTTTTACAATTTTAGAAGAGTAAGTGTAAGGCTCGAACTTCACATTAGTAAAGGTCATATCGCTTACAGTCTCTGCCGTACCTTCTCCTAAGATAGCAGCTACTACGGCTGTATCGTCGTTAGCTGGTAGGTTGAAGTGCTGACCGTTAGCCGTGCGGATAACTGTAGCTACTTGCTCGATGTCCGACTTGAACAATTCCGTAGCGCTTACAAAATCGCTCCAGTTTTCCGGTACAAGGAAGCCCCCGAGGCCGTCGTTTGTTGTGATTTGGGTGTCGCTTCCGCGTAGCTCTGCGAGTGCGCGAGCTTCTGCTGAATTAATACCGTTCATACCCTTACGTAAGTAAGCGTTAAACGCGTCGCGAGCTTCTACTTTAGCAGCAGGTGCGTTATCGCGTACCTCAGCTTTAGCAGCCATTTCTTTCTTTAGTTCTTCCGAGCGCTCGATACGAGCAGCAGCAGAGCGGAGCTCGTCTACTTCGTTAGAAATTGCGTCGAATTTTTCGTTTTCCTCGTTAGAAAGGTTACGGCCTTCTGCCTTAGCAGCCGCTACCATTCCCTGCATTTGCTCTACTAGAGCGCCGCGCTTTTCGCGCATTTGTTTAGCATTCATCTTTAGCTAGTTTAATTAAAGCGTTGTGTAAATTATAATTTAATTCCTCGGTAGGGGTCTCTCTTGCTTCCTCCGCTTCGCTTTCACCCTTGGGCTCGGCGCTGCGTAGTCCGCTAGAGGCTGACGCGTAGGCCGGGTAAACTACCGGGCTTACGTCAAATAGAGAGCCTACCCTCTCTATATATCTTACGTGCTGGCCTTCTTCCATTCGCCAGCTATCCTTTTCTACTGTAAAGCCGAAGCTAGACTGGCTTAAGTCGCCACGTCTAAAGAGCTCTAGCATATCGTTTCCGTAGCTTGTGTTAGGCATCTCAAAGCGGTAGTAAAGGCCTTTGTCGTCCTCCTTAAGCTCTAGGGTTCCCGAAGTAGTACGCGCTAGTAAGTAGTTGCTATCGTGGTTATATAACGCTCTTACGTCGTTATCTAGCACGTTACTAAAAGCTCCCGGTAAGATGATCTCACGAAAGCCGCCTAAGTCCTCGCTCATTGAATTAAAGACGCTGGCGTAACCTTCTACCGTTCTACCTTCTACAGCTGCTTTAAGCTCGCCGTCGTAAGCTCTCTGCTCTACTACTTCGTTAAGGCTGCGTACCTCTGCGCCGTCTACCTTAGTTAAGGTGCTGAATAGGTGCGCTACTCTTAAAGGCGGCTTACGCTCTACAAAAGCGCTTTCTTCGCTATCGTATTCATAGATGCTAATAAGCGCCGCTGGATCTTCTGCCGTGCCGTTTACCTTAAAGCCGCTGTCTGCTTCTATTTGGCCGTCCGTTGTAATCTCTCTTACTACGCCTTGGCTTCTACCGCCGGAGCTGTCCCAGCTTACGAAGTCCCCTACGCTTAACTCTCCTGCTTCCGCGCGTTCTTCTTCTTTATCGTAGCCGGCCTCTTCCATTGGTTCAGCTTTGCCGTAGGTTATAATTATCTCGGTAGCTGTTTCTTCTACGCTCTTAATGTGGCGCAGGCTTTTTTCTTCTTCCATATTCTCTAAGGTTCTCTCCGCCCAGCGGTGCATCTCATCACCGCCCCAGGCTGCGTACATTATACTTCCGCAGATCTGCTTACCGTCCTCATCTTTAAAGCTGCCCTGGTCGTAGGTCTTAGCTCTACTTAGGAAGCTGTAAACACGCGGTAAGCGCTGCTCCGTTATAGCTTCTTTATTGGCTATTATACGGGCGCTTTCCCAGCCTACCGGAGTACCGCAGTCGGTGCCTTCTTCCTCGCGGATCTTTAACGCTCTCTTAGCGTTATCGGTTGCAGCTTGTGGGTAGTCGGTAAAGCTCATTAGTCCGCATCTACGTTAGTGTCGTCTTCGCCTGCTCTCTGCATATTAAGAGGCTGCAAATAAATGTCTCCACCCTCTACCGGGTTAAGGTTCTCTAGGTCTCTAATATCATTAACCGACAGCCAGCCCCAATTCCGCGCGACAGCGTAAGCTTCATATCTAGCCTTTTGATCTCCTCTCATTAGCCCCTCCATAGTGAAGTAAGCGTAAAGGTTAGGCTCGTCTTCTCTAAATAGCTTACGGTTTAGCTCTACCTCCATACGGCGAACGTAAGGCGTTATACAGTCCCTAACGAACTGTATAGCCTGCTGTTCCGTATTAGCACGCGTAGAGCTATTCTCTAGGTCTGCTAAGTAACTCGGAGGTATTCTAAAAATTCTAGCTATTTCGTTTACTTGGAATTTACGAGACTGTAAGAACTGGGCCGCCTCCGGATCTAGTCCTATTTTCTCGTACTTCATACCCTCCTCTAAAATGGCGGTAGAATGGCTAGAGCCTAGGCCCGATTGGGCACGGTTCCAGCTTTCGCGTAATCTCTTTACTACTTCGGTATTTAATCGGCCAGGAGCTGTAATAACTCCGCCAGCGTTCGCACCGTTAGAATAGAAACGCGCGCCGTACTCTTGGGCCGCTAGCCCAATAGCTACGGCTTCGCGTGCCATTGAAAGCGGGCTCTTACCTACTAAGCCGTTAAAGCTTAGCCCTACAAAGTGGAGCATTTCGTAATCTAGGTACGTGTGCTTTTCGTCGAATACGTAGACCTTTTCGCCGTCTATTACTTTTACCTCGACCTTCATAGGGTTCAAAGGTATAAGCGCCGTAGGGCGTCCTGCTGCGTTCATCTCTATTTTAGCGTAGGCGTTACCGTGTAACACTAAGTTAGAGGCCATAGCCTCGCGGAAAGTGAAGGTAGAGCTTACGCTATTAGGTGCTTTCGCTAAAAGGTCTTGTACTGGATGGCCTACAGCTTTTACGCGGGTTTCCCCGTCCGCTTGGTAGACGTTTAGAGGTATACTAGCTATAGTTTCGCTAATGATCCTTACGGCTGCATAAACAGCGCTAAAAGTAAGCGCGTTATCTTCGCTTACTTGTACTCCCGTTTTACTAGTACCGAAAAGCCCCGTAAGCCACGCAGCCGGGTTACTTAAACTCGTACTGGGGTTTTCCGGGGAGCTTCTAAAAAGGCGAGCAAATAGCCCGCTATTATTATTTTCTGCCAAAGCCTAGAGTATATACTTTAGGCAAATATACAAAAAAGTTTTTTATTTCCTTGCTTAGTTAGCTTTTTTATTGTATAGGAAGACGCGTAAGCTTTATACGTTCGTTCTCGTAGTAGTTACAGTTGCCGTTTATAATCTTCGTAATAGTACTGTAATTGATGTCTAAGGCCTTACAAGCTTTCGTAAGTGTTCTATAACCTTCTACCCTTCTAGAGCTCTTATGCTCTACTAAAATAATCCTCATATAAATAAAATAGTATCTTCTTGTTCTAAGTCGGAGCCTGCGGCGCAAGGCTCGCAAATTTGCAGCGCCGTTATATTACTTAAGCTTGCGGTATACGTGCCGCAGCTTTGGCAGTAGTACTCTATATCATTAGCTAACATAACCAAAAGCGATAAACTGCACAAAAGCGAAAAGCTTAAATACTAGAGTTAATACTGGAAAGCCTAATAAGCCAGCGCCAAGCGCTAGAGCTATATTGCGGTTCTCTCTATCTTCGGGGTTCATTACTTTCTTTGCCATTGTCTTAAATAGTGTTTAGCTTTTTCTAAGCTGTTAAACTTGCGGCTTCCGTAGAAGCTCGGTGTATTCGGGAGGGCGGTAAAAGATCCTGGGGCAGTCTCCAGGATCTCAGCGCCGTTAAATTGTATTACTCTCTTAAGCTTCATAAAGCGCTCTTTATATAGTATCTGCTTTTGCCAGTCTTGCATATATTAAGCTTGGTGTTTTTCTGCCCAAACATCTATAACTAAATCTTTAATAGCTGCTTTTTTTGTGGTAGCGAATCCGTAAGCATCGCCTTCTTTAGTTATAAAGCTCCAAGCGTTTTTATCATACTTTGCTAAGTAGTGTACTTCTTCGCCAATAGTTACTATATAATCTGCTGGTAGCTCGTTGCTTGTGTACTTGTTTGTTTTTACGCTGTTAAGTAGTTCTAGTAGTTGCATCTTGTTTGCCTTTGTTGTTATTACTGATGTAAAGATACAGCTATTTTCTTTCCCCGCAAGTTTTCCCGTAAAAATTTTCCGATTTATTTAAGGTATAGCACTCTCCTTCTACTAAAATATTTACGCAGGCCCCGCCCTTACTGAGCTGGGGCCAAGCGTGAATATTTTTATCTATTAAAAAAAAATTTAATTTTTTAGCTTCTTCTACCGTCATTACAGTATAATTAAGTCCCTATCCTCGTATATACTGCCGTCGTCGTCGTTTCTATGCTTCGCTAACCATATACCTACAGCTATCGCCCAAGCTTGCGCGACGTCGATTTTATCGGAGCTTTTACTTTTATCAAACTTTAAGTTTCCTGCAGGATCCGTTTTAGCTTGCACATTACTTACGCACCACCTTAGCAGGTTGTTACCCGTGTG
>Ga0206130_10003919_pt1 | contig 18859 bp, 20 predicted proteins | sample Helgoland_Spring_9_FD_148637 | JGI IMG/M metagenome (GOLD analysis project Ga0206130, IMG submission 148637) | Pelagic subsurface seawater microbial communities from Kabeltonne, Helgoland, North Sea - Helgoland_Spring_Bloom_20160512_1 | ecosystem: Environmental > Aquatic > Marine > Epipelagic ... | reverse complement strand
CCCCATGGAAAACGTCTGGGCCTATCTGCGGTCAAACAAACTCACTATCTCGGTCTTCGACACCTACAAGGAAATCCTCAAAAAATGTGCCCAAGCGTGGAACTTCTTCGCCAACGATCCAGAACGAATAACTTCGATCACCAAAAGAGATTGGATCAAGGTCAATTATTAGGGCGGTTGGTATAAGGGGCAAAATGCGTCTCAATTTTGGCAAATTCCAAGGCCCGATCCCCAAGGTATAAACTGCCATCTTCGATCATTTCCCGCACGCCAGTGCCAGACGCACCAGTGCCAGACGCGCCAGTGCCGCGCCGACGCTGACCCGTTTCACCCCTGCCTCGGCCAATTGCGTCAGGTCAAAAACCGCCCCCGGCATTCCCATCCCAACATTGACCGGTTTTGTCACGTTGCGGCAGACCGTTTTTATCGTCTCAAGATCGTGCAACCCCAGCGCATAGAGCACATCCGCACCCGCAGCTTCAAAGGCTTGCAACCGGCGTATGGTATCGCTCAAATTCGGTCGTCCCCAGAGAAAATTTTCTCAGCGCGTCGCGGGCCACACAGGCCGCACCAATACGCGCAACCGCCAGATCAAACGAATAAATAGAATCCGATTTTTCGGCGGTATGATCTTCAATCGACCCGCCCACCAAACCAGTTGCGGCTGCAGCTTGGATGGTTTGCCCACAGCTTTGCGGACTGTCGCCAAAGCCTTTTTCAAGATCGGCCGAAACTGGCAAGGGGGGGACGGCAACCAGATCACGGCAATGCGCCAATGTGGCTTTTTGTGACACCTGCCCCGCGCACTGGTCCAAGGCAAACGCCAATCCCGCGCTTGTCGTCGCCAGCGCCAAATATCCCAGAGAAGCCAGACACCGCGCCGTACCCACATCCCAAGGATTGGGGATAAGAAAACATCCCTCTTGCTCGTGCAGCCGTCTAAAATCAGATTTCTGTTTCATTGTCTGCTCGCTGTTGCTGCGCGCAGGCAAAGGCGCATGGGTCTCTTACACAGTGACATAATTATAACATTTTTTTTACTCGAAAGGTAAATACATTATACCTATAGGTGTGTGAAAGTTTCACCACACCCATGATAATTCCGTCTGCGCTGCGCCAGTTGGCAAGCCTTTAAACGTTTGGCGCGCCCTGCAGACCCAACAGTTTGCGCATCGCAGTCCAGTATCCGGGCAAACGCGGCGGCGCGTGCAGCCCCGCCTGTGCCTCATCGGCCCAGCGCGGCATCTGGCGGGTGACGAACCCATTGCCCCAATCAAGAAACAGAGCGCGATCCTCAGGCCGCAGGCGGCAGGCACTGCCCACCAGCCCGACAAAGGTTTCAGGCGGTGAATACCATTCATCCTGAATCGATGTCACCGTGCCACGCACAAACGGGCCCAGAAGCCGCATCAGGCGTTTTTCCGAAAACTGCAGCAGCATCCGGCCCATTTCCGCACGGTTGTAATGGATCAGCGGCGGAAACGTATCAAAGAACACCGCCCGCCCGTCGACAATCGCGAAGTTGCGAATAGAGGGGTGAAAGCCAACTCGCAGGCCATCATTCGCTAAATTATTCCAAAAATCAGCGATCACATTCGCGGCGGTCTCTAGTAGAATGACCGCCTGCGCGCTGTCGGCCCGCAGCATTTGGTCACGCATCATACTGGCCTCAGGCAGCGCGTCTTGCACGATCACCGGCACCAATTCATGTTCAAGGTCCAGCAAGTGAAATGTGGTCTCAGGCAAGGGCACACCCGTTTTCCGCAACACGGCCACGTAATGGTCATGGCAAGCCGCAAGCCGGTGCAGCGCGCCATTATCACTCAGGCCGCGGTAGACCTTGATCACCTTATCGGCAAACGGTCCCGCGCTGGGTCGAAAAGGTGCACAGAAATAGCCAAGTTTCGAAATTGGCTGCCCCCGCTGCGTGTGATCCGCAACGATCAGCGCCTTGAGCACATCTAAGTCTTGCATGTTTATCTGTCCGGCTGAGTGTTTCAGCCCTTATAGCCTGCCCAGACTATGGACGCCACCGCAATGGTGCGGTGGCGTCTGACAAAGACAGGTCATCCCGCCGGGGGATGCATCCTTGCAATCTGGTTAGAATTGACCACTCAATTATCGACCCGCGCCGTGACCGTGACTGTGCCAGCCACCCGTTCATCCCACCGCAGCACAAGTTCATCTTTCTTAGCCCCCCCCGAGGTCTGTACACTGGGGCTGGTATAGCGGGTCACGTTAGAGCCGTTCTTAAGGGTGCCGGTAACCACAACCGAAGTGACAGCGCGCGCATGACCTTTAAAGGGCAAAGCCCCATCAAAATTCACACGCCAAGTACTATCGAGAGAATTTTGACGATGGTTCTTAATCACAGGGTTGGTAATATGGGCTTTGATATTATGAAAACTGTTACCTGCAATCTGGATATCGTGCAGCTTGCTATAGTCGATATCAGCAAAACTGGTATCAACCCTCTCAACACGATCAATCTTGCCATTCACGGCCCGAAACGTATTACCACTGATATCAAGGCCAGAAATAGAATGCCCTGTCCCATAGGGTTTTAGCACAATATAAGAAAACCAATCAGCCGTATCACCGCACAAAAACACATTATTAGTGACAGATAGGGCCGAAAAACCGAAACCTGCGTTATAATCAGGGGTGGCATCATGCTCATTGGTCCATTCCAAGGAGCAATTGTCGATATAATTGCCCACGATCGTGGTACTAATATTGGCCTGAGCCAGCACAATACCAGCGAGACGCAGCCCATCTTTGACCGCATCGCCCTGATAGATATGATTTCCAGAGATCACATTATATGAACCGCTCATGACCGCAAAATGGCGAAACTGCGAGGCCCAGTTGTTACGTAGTTTCACATCATTACCATTGGTATTTAGAACGATACTTTCACGGTCCTGTGCATTTTTGTTATTTTCGGCGGTGTGAAAAAAACAATTGTCGATCAACATACCCTGACAGCCTGTGCCAATAGAAGTGATCGCCCGATGCCGAGGGCGGGTGACATAGCAGTCGCGCAGTTGAAACAACCAGCCGGTCTGCGGCAACATAATCGCGTTGGCCTTGACGTTGCATTGAAATTCAATGTCCGAGAAACACATTTTATGCAGTGAGCCAAACCCGCTGAAATCCAGCAGATATTGAAATCTGGTAAATGTATATTCTTGGGTGCCTTCCGCCGCATATAGCGGCTGTGAAAGCGTGACCTGTTGGGCCGATAAATCAACCGCACGAACATAGACCTCGCGGCCCACTCCGACGCCTTCCACCAGCGACCCAACCTGAATATTCACCACATTTTTGACATTGCTCAGGCGGGTTTGATAATGCGTCGAATAGCTGCCCTGCGACGTCACCTTGGCCGAAGACCAGACACTGTCGCCAGCGGCGTACAGCTGACCGTTGCGGATCACCCGGCGCTGGGCAAAGCTGGTCCGACCGCTCAAGCGCGCCATATCAAGAGGCCCATTAATGGTCACCCTACGCCCCGCCATGTCCAACGATTCATGATCTGAATCGCTCAACAGCGATTGGAAGGCTTTGACAAAGCCCCGTTCTTCATCACCAAAAGCCCGGATATAGGTTGGCAGGTCAAACTGTTTTGTCAAAGACAAGACTGACGTCTCTGCCATGTTCAATGTGCCCTCAAACGAAACTGGGGCGTGCAACGTCAGACTTCTGCCAATGAAATAACTACCGGATGGCACCAGAATTTCACGACCCGCAGCCGCCGCATCTGCTGCAATAAAGGCCGAGCGATCATCGGTTGTGCCATCGCCCAAAGCCCCGTAATCCCGCACATCAACATGCTTGAGAAGGTCTTGAAAATACAGTTCTGTGACATCTTCTATGACCAGATCATCTATTCGGATCAACCCACCGTTTTTGCCTTTTAAATCAAGACCAAAATGCCCATAAAGTGCTGTTGTCCCCCAGACCATATCCACCTCTGGTCGCTGCCCCGAGCCAACAATCGCAGTAACCTCGACCACGTTCCCATAATTTTTCAAGTCTGTCAGTGGCCCCACTTGGGTCACCCAAGGCAGATTCACATCGCCAGTTGTACCCGCCCAACCAGCAATTCGTACTGACGGAAAATTGCCAGAAATTGCTTTTACACGCGCGGTAATTTTCAAATAGCGACCGGGTGAGATTGGGGTTTTTCCCATATAGCGCAAGTGCTGCTCGCCGGTGGTTTTCAACATCTCGAGACAGCTGCCAAAATCTTGATCCGCCGGCACCAAAGCCGCATTAGAAACATTGTGATAGCTGTTCGAACCGGGTGTACCGTCAGTGCTTGACCAAACCTGTAAGCCATCTTGAAATGGCGGTGGCGACAGCTGGACGTTATTGGTTTTAGCCGTGTTCATTGATATCCCTTTCCAAGCGCTGCCATGCTTGGCCAAGCTTTCCAAGGCTCACAAACCAAGTATTGACAGCCGTACCCTGGCGCGATCGCACCAGATTAGGGGAAATTATAAAAACAGTGTTAAAGCAGGTTGAGGCCACCGTGACGGTGAGACTTTTCTCAGGTCAGTTGGTCGGTCGGTTTACCCAGTTGCACGCCGTTTATCAGCCAGCCCTTGGGGCCTTTTTGCATGCGATACAACAACATGTGACGACGTCCAGCCTGATCACGGATCAAGACATGCTGCCACAGATCTCCCGCCATCTCACGCAAGTCCATAAATTGAACGTCCGCTGGCCGCCAAACCATCGGGTAGCCGCGTTGCACCATGACGCCAAAGTTTTCCGCCGTGCCAAACATCGACTGAATCGACGGGCTGGCATAGCTAAAAGCCTGTGCAAAATCGTCATTCTTAAACGCAGCGATCTGGTTTTCAATAACCGTCTGGATCTGTGTTTGAGGGTCGTCCTCAGCCAGAACCGGCAAGGCCATCAGTCCGAAAAAAAAGGTCAGTGCTGTTATGATCAATCGCAAACGCATCAGTTCTGCCTCTCTACTTTTTCCAACACAGCATCACTTAGACCTGAGCGCTCAAACGTCAAGCAGCGTGGCACTCAAAGCAAGTCGCCAGCCAAAGCTTTATCAATCAGCGCAATGGTTTCGTTTACGCCATAAAGCGCGATAAACCCTCCAAAACGTGGCCCCTGACTGGCCCCTAACAACACTTCGTAAATCGCCTTGAACCAGTCGCGCAGCGGGTCGAACCTTTCGCGTCCACAGGCAAAGACAACAGTTTGCAGGCCTTCGGCATCCAAATCTCCTGTATAGGCGGCCAACTGATCGCGCAGGTCGGCCAAAGCCTCGCGCTCAAGATCTGTTGCAGCGCGGAATACTTTGGCCGGTTTGACGAAATCATTGTAATACCGCACAGCAAAGCCCACAGCTTGATCCAACCCAGGGTGGGTTTCAGCCGAAGCCTCAGGGGCATAGCGTTGAATAAAGCCCCAAAGCTGGCCTTTCTCTGCCGCATTCGCGACCGCAGCAAGGTTCAGCAACATGGTGAAAGGCACCACCATATCCGAGCCCGGTACATTGTGGCCATGGATGTGAAACACCGGATTGTTCAATTTTGCCTTGCTGTCTTGATCTGCATAGGCGCGCAACTGTTGTTGGTATTCGTCCATCGCCTTGGGGATCACATCAAAATGCATCCGCTTGGCAGTCTTGGGCTTTTGATACATGAAATACGACAGGCTCTCGGTATTGGCATAACTCAGCCATTCATCAATCGATACACCATTGCCCGATGTCTTTGAAATTTTCTGACCGCTTTCGTCCAGAAACAGCTCATAGGTAAAATGTTCCGGCGCGCGCTGACCCAGAATGCGACAGATCTTATCATAGATTGGCGTGTTGGTGGAATGGTCCTTGCCGTACATCTCAAAATCGACCCCCAATGCTGCCCAACGCGCGCCAAAATCCGGCTTCCATTGCAGCTTAACATTGCCGCCCGTGACGGGCAGGGTCATTTCTGTCCCGTATTCATCATCAAATGTAATCGTCCCATCTGAAGCATTCACCTGTTTCATAGGCACATAGAGCACGCGACCGGTTTCAGGATGGATCGGCAAGAAGATCGAATACGTCTGACGCCGTTCCTCGCGCAGCGAGGCCAACATCACCGCCATGATCTCATCATATTTTTCAACCGCGCGCAGCAAAATCTCATTAAACTGCCCCGAGCGGTAAAATTGAGTCGCTGAATAAAACTCATACTCAAACCCAAAGGTATCCAAAAATCGACGCAACATGGCATTGTTATGGTCGCCAAAACTGTCATGAGTGCCAAAGGGGTCTGGCACCGAGGTCAGCGGCTTTTGCATATGCTCGGCCAAGGCCTCGGGGTTGGGAACGTTGCTGGGCACTTTACGCATGCCATCAAGATCGTCAGAAAAACAAATCAGTTTTGTGGGAATATCGCTTATTTCGTGAAACGCCCGCATCACCATCGTAGTGCGGGCCACCTCACCAAAGGTGCCCAAATGCGGCAGACCAGACGGGCCATAGCCAGTTTCAAACAGAACATAGCCCTTTTCCGGAGGCGCTTTTTGATAGCGTTTAAGCAGCCGGCGGGCCTCTTCAAAAGGCCAAGCTTTTGAGCTCATCGCAGCGTCACGCACATCGGACATATTTGTTCTCCAGAAGATCTTACCACCCAACGCGACAAGATTTCATGCTACCTATTGCCCTAAGCGGGACAGGTCAATATTCTCTACCGTGACAACATATAAGAAAGGTTGTGCACCCGTGACCTATCCTGCTCCCCAACCGCTGACCCAGCAAGACTGTCTGGTGGCTTTAATGATCGCAATTTCAGCCTCAGATACAAATATCCGCACCGCTGAACTGGTGAAAATCCAATCTGCAGTGAACAATCTACCCGTGTTTGCCGACTACGATATAGACCGCGTCAACTTAATGTCCCAAACCGTCTTCGACCTGTTCGAACAAGAAGACGGGCTGGACGCGCTGTTTGGGTTGATTCGCGATAACTTGCCAGAGCGTTTGTTCGAAACCGCTTACGCGCTGTCTTGCGATGTGGCCGCAGCCGACGGCACCCTGCGAGAACCAGAATTGCGCCTGCTCGAAGAGATTCGTTATGAACTCAATATTGACCGGTTGCATGCCGCCGCGATTGAACGCGGATCAAGAGCCAGACACATGCGCGCTTAAGACCGGTACTGACGGCACCACCGGTTAAGCATTTTATATTGCAAGATTTTCGCGCGACGGTTCCAACCTGATGCACCTTTGGGGCGCTCACGCTGTGCCACTGGGATCAAAGTACGTCGGGCAGTATCGGCAGAAAAGATGGCAAAAGCCAGCTCGCGCCCCTCAGCCGTTGTGACATAGCCCCCAAGCCCCGCAACAAAATTAAGAGTACCCGTTTTGGCGCGAAACCCTGTTGGAGCGCTCTGGGCCAGATTGCCTTTGGCGTTGCGCATTTTAATGTCTTTCAACAACGCGTTCAGCTCTGTGCTATTACGGGCCTTAACCAAAATTCTGACCATGTCACCCGCACTGATCCGCGAACGATCGCTCAGCCCGGAATGATCAACCAGTGACAAACCGGCGGCGCCAAAGCGCTCACTGGCCCAGCGCGACATCTGCGCCGCAGACTCAGCCAATGGCACCGCCATACCAAGCCGCGTTTTTGTCGCCGCCATACCAACAGTTTCCGCCGTTAGATTGGTCGAATATTTCAACATTCTTTGCACAATATCCGCCAGTGATGCACTTTCGTGCGACACCAGAGTAACACCCGGGACCACCGCTTTGGAAAATTCAGCCATTGGCAGATCAAGTCCATCCGCGCGGGCTAGGCTTTGGAAAATTTCCCCTACATAGCGATTGGGCTTTCGCACCGGCAACCAGCGGGCCCCCTCTTTGCTCAGCGCAGACCGCGATACTGTCCACTCATCCCAGACACCGCCATCGCGATAAGTATAGACCGGTGATCCACGCTCTTTAAGCTGCATACGCGCCATTTTCACCGCTGGACGATAGCGCAACGCCCGCGCCTCCATATCAATTCGGTAGCCGTTCGCCCCCTTTTCCCAACCAAAATACACGCGATTGTAATTCAGGTTCAACCCGCTCACTGCCGGGTTATAGGCAACATGCTGGGGCTGTTCGACATCAATCTGCGGCGCCAATGGCAGCGCACTGCCATCAACAATAAAACGACCCTTGACCGAGCGCAGCCCAGTTTTAACCAACTCCGAGACCAAACCAGCCAAATGATCAGTATCCAAAGACGGATCACCACTGCCGACCAAAATAAGGTCGCCAGTCAGGACCCCGTTTTGAATTGGCCCCGTCGCTACAAGTCGGGTGGAAAAGCGAAAGGCGGGACCAAGATGCGCCAGAGCATAAAGTGCAGTGAGGGATTTCACGACACTGGCAGGAGGCAGCGGTATATCATCCCTATAGGATTCGAGGATGTCACCGTTAGAGACATCTGCCACAGCGCATCCCACTGAGCCCGACAATTCAGCAGCCTCAATGATCCTGCTCAGATCGCTTGGTGCTGGTTTTGATTTCAACGACAGACTTCTCGGTCGCAACTGGGGGCGCAACGAACGCTCCAGCGGACCCGCGGTGGCACCACAGGCAAGCGATGATAACACCCCAGTAATAAACACGCGTTTTGAAACTTTATTCTGCATCACACCTCACAGCTTGTCGGCAAACTGCCACAAGTCCCCAGCACAAGTCATGCCTTGCCAAGAAAGAATACGCGCCACGCGCTGAGAACATCATCCGTTTTTCACCCTGCACCTATGAGTTTTCTGATTGCCGCCAAAGACCTTTGGCCCTGATCGCACTGGATGAGGCCGAGGACAGCGGGATATTCACATAACACCACGCAGGTGCGGCCATCCGCGCCATCAGATGCCGGTTCGAGGCATTCACCCGCGCATGACGATAGGTAAGAGCCGCTTTCGAGGTTCGTGCAGACATACGGTCCCCGGGGCGGGCCAGAACCCCAATAGGGACGGTCTGCATGATCGTGCGCCACGTTTGCCAGCGATGTAATTGGGCAAGGTTATCTGCCCCCATCAGCCAGACAAACCGAATTTTGGGATATTTAGTTCTCAGCGCTGTCAGTGTCTGTGCGGTATACCGAGTGCCCAGCCGCACCTCGATATCGGTCACATAGACATCAGGATGCGTGACCAGCGCCCTCGCCGATCGCACACGTTCTGTCAAAGGGGCCGGCACGCCTTGTTTTAGCGGATTTCCAGGGCTCACCAACCACCAAACTGCGTCTAGATTAAACTGTTTAAGAGCCTCACAAGTGATATGCACATGCCCCGCATGCGGCGGATCAAAAGACCCCCCTAGCAGGCCAATCGTTTGGCCGGGAAACATTCGCAAAGCACTCATAAAGCTGGCTGTACTGCGAAGCTGCGGACAACACAACGCCAGCAATCAAATCACCGGGAATAAACGCCCTACGCCAAACGGTCAGCTTGGCACAGTAACAAACCGTCACGCCCAGAGAGCCAAAGGCCTTCTGGGCAGAACCAAACAGTGATTGTCATGCCCCTTGGGCTCAATATTCAGGATCGGTACGGGGCGTTTTAAATCATGACGGTCTTGGCCCACATCTGGCACCTCGATCCAGTGGATCCTTGCCGCTTTACAATGCTGTATTGCATAAAAGTGCAAGGGTGCGTCAACTGGAACGTTATCGCTGATCTTGCCTATAAAAACAAACTCATCGAACTGATCGTTTGGCAAAGACCCTCGCCAAATCAGTTCAACAACGCCCTCGTTCACCGCACGACCATAAAAGTCATATGTATTTTGATAGGCTCCCACCACAGCTTCAACATCCCAGTTGGGCTTGGGTTTCACCGAAATCATACCTTCGGGTATCCTTACCCGAACGGTATCAGTCGCAGCGCCATCGCATCCATGCGGGATCCGCATGACCGCCTTATAATAAGCGCCCACGACAGCCGGTTTGGTCTCAAGGCCAGCATGACCAAATGTCATCGTTCCCAAAAAGGCTGCAAAGACAGCCGCTGCTATTCTTAAAGGTCTCATTTAAATATCTTTTTGAAAGGGCCAGCGGTTTCACACCGCAATAAAACTATTTTGCCTCCTTCAAAGCAGGGGGGACCCCGCACCTCAGGACGCTCGTCATCGGTGGACCAGCATGAAACTGGCACAACTCGCCATGTGATGCCCGCAATACGCAGTTGTGGAGACCCTGCGCTCCGGACGTATTTCCCACCGCAAAATCCGTCTCTCAACAGGCATACTGCGCAGTCTCTGTCCCCAGAGCCACGCGAGTGGTCCCTCCCGCAGGTATCCGGACGCGGCAAAAACCACACCAAGTTCAGGATCATAAATCTGCGCCGGGCCAACGGAAAACATCAAACCAGCCAACACCACAGCGCCAGCCGCGAGTAATAAAACCAAATACCTCCAGGAACGCAGCATAGAAATCACTTCAATTAAATTTCGATTTTCACAGATAATCACTGTCAAAAAGTCAATATCAAGGCCAGAACAGGAGCAATTATATCTCTGCATTGCCCCTGCCCCCCACCTTCGCTATCAAGCTCCCAATCAGATCATTTACATGAGGAGACCCCAATGGCGGCCTATCAATATGTCTATCACATGGACGGCGTATCCAAAACCTATCCGGGTGGTAAAAAATGTTTTGAAAACATACGGCTGTCGTTTTTACCTGGGGTTAAAATCGGCGTTGTCGGGGTCAACGGCTCAGGTAAATCAACGCTGATGAAAATTATGGCAGGCCTCGACACGGATTTCACCGGCGAGGCATGGTCCGCCGAGGGTGCAAAAGTGGGGTATCTGCCACAGGAACCGCAACTCGACCGGTCATTGAGCGTGCGTGAAAACGTAATGCTTGGCGTGGCCGGCAAAAAAGCGGTGTTGGACCGCTACAATGAACTGGCAATGAATTACTCTGACGAGACAGCCGATGAGATGGCCGCCTTGCAAGATCAGATAGATGCAGAAAATCTGTGGGATTTGGACAGCCAGATCGATGTCAGCATGGAAGCCCTGCGCTGTCCGGCCGATGACGCAGACATCAATAGCCTATCAGGCGGTGAAAGCCGCCGCGTTGCACTGTGCAAGCTGCTGTTGGAAGCCCCAGACATGCTGTTGCTGGATGAACCAACCAACCATTTGGATGCAGAGACAATCGCCTGGCTGCAAAAGCACCTGATCGACTATAAAGGTACGATCCTGATCGTCACTCATGACCGCTATTTCCTCGATGATATCACCGGCTGGATTCTGGAATTAGACCGCGGCAGCGGCATTCCATATGAGGGCAATTACTCAAGCTGGTTGGAGCAAAAAGCCAAACGCCTGTCGCAAGAATCCCGCGAAGATAAATCGAAACAAAAGACGCTGGAACGCGAACTGGACTGGATGCGTCAAGGTCAGAAAGCCCGTCAGGCGAAGCAAAAAGCCCGGATAAATGCCTACAACGAGTTAGCGGGCCAATCCGAGCGAGAGAAAATTTCGCGTGCGCAAATCGTCATCCCTAATGGCCAACGCCTCGGTGGAAAGGTAATCGAGGTTGCCAACCTTAATAAAGCCATGGGCGACAAACTTTTGGTGGAAGACCTGAGCTTTTCGCTGCCCCCTGGCGGCATTGTCGGAGTGATTGGGCCAAACGGTGCCGGCAAATCGACCCTGTTCAAAATGATGACTGGGCAAGAAGAGCCCGATGCAGGCGAGATTGGCTTTGGCGATACGGTACAATTGTCATATGTGGATCAATCACGTGACGATCTGGATGCCAATGCCACGGTCTGGGAAGCAATCGGTGATGGTCAGGATATCATTCGGTTGGGCGATGCCGAGGTTAACTCGCGCGCCTATTGCTCGTCTTTTAACTTCAAGGGCGGAGATCAGCAGAAAAAAGTTGGCCTATTGTCGGGTGGAGAGCGCAATCGGGTACATATGGCGCGGCTGCTAAAATCCGGCGGCAATGTGCTTTTGCTTGATGAACCAACAAACGACCTTGATGTGGAAACCCTACGCGCGCTTGAGGACGCATTGGTTGATTTCGCCGGTTGCGCCGTTGTGATCTCACACGACCGTTTTTTCCTCGACCGTATCTGCACTCATATTCTTGCTTTCGAGGGCGAGGCCCATGTGGAGTGGTTCGAAGGCAACTTTGAGGATTACGAAGAGGACAAAAAACGTCGTCTTGGAGCCGACGCCCTGGAACCGAAACGAATCAAGCATAAAAAGTTTATGCGCTAGCCGGAAATTCCCTGCTTTCTAACGCCTTTCATATTGTTTTTTACAGTATGGAAGGTCGTTTTTACACCTTTCAGAACGATGATTGCACCATAAAAGACGGTATTTGTGTAGAAAAAAATGCTTGCAATTAGGCGCTGATGATTGAAAATGCTTGCCTTTATCCCAAACGAATGCGAATACGGACTAGCAATTGTATTCTTTTTCGACCACTGTCTCCCGTTTTACCGGCGTTCAGTCTTTCGATCCAGACGACAAGCCGGGCTGTCGCACCTCTGCGGACAGCAACTTACAGGAGACTACGGATATGGCCACAGGCACCGTAAAATGGTTTAACACAACTAAAGGCTTCGGCTTTATCGCACCAGACGGCGGAAGCCGCGATGTTTTCGTACACATTTCTGCTGTTGAGCGCGCCGGTCTGACTGGCCTGAGCGACGACCAGAAAGTAACGTTTGATGTTGAAGCTGGCCGCGACGGTCGCGAAAGCGCAACAAATATCGCTCTTGCGTAACGCAAAGTAAGCGATCTAGCCGCGTTTAAAGCATAAAATCAGGCTATAACGATAGCCTGATTTTTTTATTTCTGACCTCAAACTTGCCAAGAAATTTTACTTTTTCCCGCCAAAACCTAGTCACTAATCTAATGGGAAGAGAAACGCCGCTTGCAGCAAAGCTGCCATCTATTCTGACGTAAGGGCTAGACCCCTAAAAGCCTTTATAAATCGTCGTTTTTCCCATCACGATGGTCCAGATTACCAGCACCACATACCCCAAACAAAACCCAATCAAAGTGATCCACGCATAGTTAAGAATAGCAGCGCCAAGAAAGGCAAACGCGACCAAAAAATACTTTACATTGTCGCGTGAAACACTCACCAACTTAAACGACCATGTAGGGATTTGACTGATCATCAGCAAGCCAATCAGCACCATGTGCGCGCAAATAACTAAAGTAGGCAGTAAATCTGCGTCGTCCATGGCAAACGATAAAAACATCGGTAACATTACCAAAAGTGCACCGGCAGGGGCTGGCACGCCCACAAAATAGCCACTGTTGTCCACCTCCAGATCAGACTTACTGGTAACATTGAACCGAGCGAGCCTGATGACACAGCACACTGCAAAAATCTGGACAGATATCCAACCCAGACGCGGCATATCTTGCAGTGCCCAAAAATAAAGTACCATCGGGGGGGCGACGCCAAAGTTTAGAAAGTCTGCCAGTGAGTCCAACTCAGCGCCCATTTTACTATCGCTATTAAACAGACGGGCGACGCGGCCATCCAAACCATCCAATACGCAGGCCAGTAAAATCAACTGAACAGCGCGTTCGTGACTGCCTTGGAACCCCAGCTTGATCGCAGTCAACCCAAGGCAGATCGCCGCAACCGTCAGCATGTTGGGCAGCAATTGAAACAGCGTCACTTCAGTTTTGATTTTTTCGGGCTTACCCAACCGCTATTCCGTCCTTGCACTACGTGCGGGTTCATCCGCTGTTAAATCAGCAATCACCGTCTCGCCGGCGATCATTGACTGACCGACGCTGACCATGGGCTGTACGCCATCGGGCAGGTATACATCCACGCGAGATCCAAAACGGATCAAGCCAAAACGTTCGCCGGTACCCAACGCTTGTGACCGCGTCACAAAGCACACAATCCGGCGCGCTACCAATCCGGCGATCTGTACCACCGCAATCTGACGACCATCGGCAATTTTTATCGCCAAACTGTTTCGTTCGTTATCAACACTGGCCTTGTCCAGCGACGCATTGAGATATTTCCCCGCGCGATAGGCAATACTGACCACCTCACCGGCAATCGGCGCCCTGTTCACATGACAGTTGAACACGTTCATAAACACACTTACCCGCGTCAGGGCATCTGAAGACATGCCCAGTTCCTCGGGCGGCACCGCTTTTTCAATCAGTGAAATGATGCCGTCCGCAGGGCTGACCAACAACCCCTCGCGTTCCGGGGTTGTGCGTTTAGGGTCACGAAAAAAATAGTAACACCAGATAGTTAAGCCAACCCCACCCCAACCAAGCCAGTCTGAAATTAAAAACAGACCCGCGGTAATAATTGCGAAAATCAACACGAATTTGATACCTTCGCGGTGCATGGGCTTAATAAATGTTTCAAGCATTGTCATAAAAGCTAGACCCGATCTTTCAGTTTAGGTACGGCAGGATTTTTGCCTACTGCGCCGAGGCGCATTATTCAAGCCACTTATACCATAGTGACCACACCAAAGCGCCCCAAATGCCGTCCAGAACCGCACTGTCTGGTCGACACCAACGCCCAAAACCGACCAAGCCACAGACATCTTGCACTGGGCAATCAGTCCAGGTGAAAACCTGGTGTTGATTGAGACAAAGCGTTTTCTTCGGCATCCATATCTTCCGCAATAGCATCAAACAACGGCGTTGTCATATAGCGCTCGCCAGTATCGGGCATCATGCAAAGGATAACTGACCCCGGCGCGGCCTTGGCCGCCACCTTCATTGCTACAGCAAAGGAAGAGCCCCCCGATATACCTGTCATAATCCCCTCTTTACGCGCCAAATTATGCGCCCATTCCAGACCTTCACCGCCAGTGATTGGGATCAATTCGTCATAGTTTTTATTGTCCAGCGTCTCCTGAAGCACCAGAGGAATAAAATCTGGGGTCCAGCCTTGAATCGGATGCGGTTCGAACGCCGGATGACTGCTTGCAGGGGCCCCGCCCTCGCCGCGTGACTGACCTATGCCACTTTCTATCAGCGCGGCATTTGCCGGCTCCGTCAGGATTATTTTCGTCTCTGGGCGGCTGCGGCGCAAAACTCTTGCAACCCCCGTCACAGTGCCACCTGTGCCATAGCCTGTAACAAAATAGTCAAGCCTGTCACCGGCAAAATCGGCGATTATTTCTGGACCTGTGGTCGACTCGTGAATATCAGCGTTGGCGTTGCTCTCAAATTGCTGAGCAAGGAACCAGCCGTTGGCTTTCACCAATTCGACTGCCTTTTGGTACATCCCAAGCCCCTTCGCCGCCCGCGGCGTCAACACGACTTTGGCCCCCAACATCCGCATCAATTTACGGCGTTCAATGGAAAAACTATCCGCCATCGTCACCACCAACGGATACCCTTTTTGTGCGCAGACCATCGCCAGACCAATACCAGTGTTGCCGCTGGTCGCCTCAACGACTGTCTGGCCAGGTTTTAGGCTGCCATCACGCTCGGCAGCTTCGATGATATTCAGTGCAAGGCGGTCTTTTACCGATCCCGCAGGATTGAAAAACTCGGCCTTGACATAAATTCTGACACCTTCGGGGGCCAGATTATTAATGCGAATACACGGCGTGTTTCCGACTGTATCCAGCACAGAGTCATACGTCCGACCCAAACCTTCTGTTGAACGGATGTTTTCACTTATGGTCATAACAGCCCCTTGCTTTGATAAATCATGGAAGTTTTGCTATTGGTGCAAACTACAAGGCAGCAACCACTTGATCAATGTATTTCACGGCACATTCAGCGACACGAACGGTAAAAAAAGTCACAAGCAGTCCTGTTGAAATTCACGGATCACGCACCGATTGCACTGGGCCACAAACTCCCAACCAGGCGTCTGGTAAAATTGACAACCCCAGAACCCTGTCGGGGTTGGTTGGGGGGGGCATCACCACATCATTGAGCTTTTCAAAGCCAAAGCGCTGGTAGTAGGGCCCATCCCCAACCAGCAGAACCCGCTGCCATCCCTGGCTGGCCGCCAGCGCCAAACTGTCACGGATCAACGCGCCGCCCAAACCTTCACCCTGCCGGGTCGGATGCACCGCAACCGGCCCCAAAAGCAGTGCTTCATGACATCCCACGACGATCGGCCAATAGCGAATCGCCCCCCCCAAAATATCACTCGGGTCGCGCGCAACCATCGACAGGCCCGCCACCGGCGCAACCTGATCTCGCAAACGATATGAGGACAGCGCCTCACGGCCTGGCGCAAAGCACAGATCATAAAGCGCCTCCACCTCCCACCAGTCTGCCTGCTGTTCCTGTTTGAACTTATACACCAGCTGCGCGCCTCAACATTTATCGCTGGCAACCGCCCTAACACGCTCCTATTGAGAGGGCAAACAGGAGACAGAGTAATGTTTTACAAACCACAAGACGGACACGGTCTGCCACACAACCCCTTCAATGCCATCGTCACCCCCCGCCCAATCGGCTGGATTTCATCACGCGATACCGATGGGAATGACAATTTAGCCCCCTATTCATTTTTCAACGCGGTCGCCTATGTCCCCCCTCAGGTGATGTTTTCCTCTACCGGGCAAAAGCCCGACCGCGAGGGGACGAAAGATAGCGTTAGCAACATTCGCGACACCGGCGTTTTTTGCGTCAATATCGTTGAATATGCGATGCGCGATGCGATGAATGCCAGCTCGGCCACAGTGGATAAGAACATTGATGAATTCGCCCGAGCAAAGTTGGAAAAAATTCCCTGTGAAACGATCGACTGCGCCCGTGTTTTGGGCACACCTGCTGCTCTGGAATGCAAACTGACCCAGATTTTACAGTTACCCGGTGCCGCAAATTTCGCCGTGTTCGGCGAAGTGACCGGCATTCATATGCGCGATGATTGTCTCATCGACGGGCTGTTTGATATCACACGTTTCCAACCGCTCGCACGGCTTGGATACCGCGATTACACCCGCGTCACCGATCTATTCTCACTGTCACGCCCAGACGATTGACCTTGGGGCTCTCAACGGAATATGCCGTTTAGTGGCCTTCGCCCAAAATGCCAATCCGAACCGAGTAATTCACCACCAAACCATAATCCGGATCATCATCGCTATCGACCATAAGATGACCGGCTTTGCTTAAAAGTGCATGGCAATCCCGACTTAGGTGCACCAGTTGGATGCGCTTGCCTGCGGCCTGATACTTTGCCGCGACCGCCTCGATTGCCTGCAGGGCTGATTGATCCACCACTCTGCTGTCCGCAAAATCCACAATCACCTGCTCGGGGTCTTCACTAAGCTCAAACAATTCAGCAAAACCGTCAGCAGACCCAAAAAACAACGGACCCTGAATCTGATAGACTTTCGCGCCTTCGGAATTTAGCAAGATCTTGGCGTGAATCCGCCGTGCGTTGTTCCAAGCATAGGCCAGTGCTGAAACAATCACCCCAACCACGACCGCAACTGCAAGGTCAGCATAGACCGTAACCACCGTGACCAAAATGATCACAAAGGCGTCAGTCATCGGCACCCGACGCAGAATCCGCAACGAATTCCAAGCAAATGTTCCAATAACCACCATGAACATCACGCCCACCAGAGCGGCCAGCGGAATTTGTTCAATCACCGACGATCCCACTAGAATAAACAACAGCAGGAACAGTGCTGCCGAAATACCAGCGATCCGAGTGCGGCCCCCAGATTTGACGTTGATCATCGATTGACCAATCATCGCACAGCCCCCCATGCCGCCAAAAAACCCGGTCAACGTGTTGGCAAGCCCTTGGGCGATGCATTCCTGTGACGCGCCGCCTCGCTTACCAGTCATTTCGCCGACAAGGTTGAGGGTCAGCAAACTTTCAATCAGCCCAATCGCCGCCAGAATGACCGCATAGGGCAAGATAATTTCCAAAGTGCCCCAAGTAAGCGGCACCAAGGGAATGTGAAAAAGCGGTAACCCGCCTTCAATCGAGGCAAGATCGCCCACCCGCGGCACATCAAGTCCAAAACCAATCACCACGGCAGCGACAATCCCAATACCGGCTAAGGGCGCGGGTATCACCTTGGTAACCCGTGGCATCAGCCAGATAATACCCATCGTCAACACCACCAGCCCCAGCATCAGATATAGTGGCTCACCACTTAACCAAGTGCCACCACCCGCGCCGTGACCGGCCGCTTCGGTCGAACCCGGCGCCTTGAACTGGGTCATCTGCGCCAAAAAGATCACAATTGCCAAGCCGTTGACAAAGCCAAGCATCACCGGATGCGGCACCAAGCGAATGAACCGTCCCCATTGCATGACACCAGCAAACAACTGCAGCCCCCCCATCAACACCACTGTTGCAAACAGATATTCGACCCCGTGCTGCGCGACCAAGGCCACCATAACAACCGCCAACGCACCGGTTGCGCCAGAAATCATGCCGGGCCGCCCCCCAAGAAGTGCCGTCACAAGTCCCACCAGAAAGGCTGCGTAAAGCCCCACAAGCGGATGCACGCCCGCGACAAATGCAAAAGCGACCGCTTCGGGAACCAACGCCAGTGCAACGGTCAAACCTGAGAGCAATTCAATGCGGATACGGCCCACACTCAGCCCCTCATCAGACGTCCAGCGCAAATCGGGAAAAGCTATAGAATTGGCAAATAAGCCAAAAATGGCGGGTTTCATACGATATCCTGAAAGTTGGGAGATTTGGTGGTTCAGAGCTTCTATCCCAGTTTCCCCAAAAGCGAAAGGTCAATGTGGCGGCGCAGAAAAATCATCCCTCAAGACAGCTCTCTATTAATGGTTTTTTACTAATTGTACCCTGAAGCATAATTGTTGACAGCCGCTTTCAATATGGCGATGACACCTCTTCATTGAGCCGAT
>Ga0206130_10003915_pt1 | contig 18868 bp, 6 predicted proteins | sample Helgoland_Spring_9_FD_148637 | JGI IMG/M metagenome (GOLD analysis project Ga0206130, IMG submission 148637) | Pelagic subsurface seawater microbial communities from Kabeltonne, Helgoland, North Sea - Helgoland_Spring_Bloom_20160512_1 | ecosystem: Environmental > Aquatic > Marine > Epipelagic ... | reverse complement strand
GCTCCTGCTCTGCCTTTTCATCCCTCTCCGCACGTTCCTTCTCGGCTACACGCACGGCATAGTCGGCTTCAACGCGCTCCTGCTCATAGTCCGCCTTTGAACCCACCTCGGCCGTCGTTTCAAATATTCTTGAAGCGTTTTTTTTGCCTGTCTTGTATAAATCTTGTCCCTCATTAGAATGTGATTTCCCGTGTCTAACCCATAATATATAATATTTGTCGCCTTTAATCGGCGGGGCATTCTTATCTACCACCTTGTATATGCCGGGAGGTTCGCCCCCCCCTCTGGCCTCCTCCTCTCCGGCCTCCTCTCCGGCCTCCTCTCCGGCCTCCTCTTTGGCCTTCACTCTTAAATACCCATCTAAAGTTTGTTTATACTTAAGCGGCCCAATAGCTGCTTGATATTTGGGAAAATCGATGTTCCATAGATTCGCAAATCGTAAGTAAAAAGCGTACCCCCCCCCCCCCCCCCCCGCCCCCCGTCCCCCCCCCCGCCCCACCCCCCCAACACCCCCACCGCCGCCACCGTACCCGCCGCCAGCCCCAGCCCCAAAACGCCCAGCCCAGCAGCAGGGACCACAGCTGCGCCCGCCACCGCCCCAGCTGTGGCCCCAACTCCGGCCCCGACTCCTGTCATCAATCCGGACCCTGCTCCAGCCGCGGCTCCGAGTGCCGTGGCCGCCACCGCAGCAGGCAGAGCCGCGTCCTGGGCTTTTGTGGCGAATTTTTTAGCGGAACGAGCAGCCCCTCTCTGCCGGCCGACGCTTCTCCTCTTTATACGCGCACCTCCTTTATGACTCCGCTTATATTTTTTACTTTTGGTTTTAGTCTCTCTGTATCGGGACCTTTTACCCCTAGATATTTTATTCCTGGAAATTGTTCTTCTTTCTCCCATTATATTTATAATTAATAAATATAAAAATTATATCTGAAACATTTCTTTATCTTTTTCGACACTTAAATCTGTAATATAAATTCTTTTTGTCATTAATCCACCCTTTTGTTCTTTGGTTTCCTCGGATCCTTCTTCTTCTTTAACTTCTTTATCTTCTTTAACTTCTTTATCTTCTTTAACTTCTTTATCTTCTTTATCTTCTTTATCTTCTTTATCTTCTCGGTCTATGGGTTCCTCCATAAATAGAAAGGTTTCGGGTTTCTCCTTTTTCTCATCTAAATCTTTTATTTCCGAACTATCTACAATTTTTTCTATTTGTTCCGTCTTTGTTGTTTTTTTAATATCAATTATTTTAGGTTCGCTTTTTTGTTTTTTTTGTTTTTTCTTTTCTTTTTTCATCAATTGATGAATTTCATCGTAATGTATTTTGGGATCGGGTAAAACTATTCTAGTGGGATTATAAATAATTGTCCCTAGTTCTTTTCTTATCCTTTTATGATTGCACATTTGAATACCAACAGATTCATTAATCATTATTATTATGAAATATTATTATTTAGTATATCTTGACATATTTCTTTCCATCCTTATCCTTAGCATCTGATTTTCTACATCCAATATTGAACAAAACTTCCTGATCATTTATTTCTATCGGGGAAGAGATAAATGGTTCGCTATATAAATAATCACCATTTAAATCCTCATAGTTTCTACAATGAATTTTAAATAATTCCTCCGTATTTTCGTGTATTTTTGTTATATTTGCTTCATCGTCGGATTCTCCCGATTTGATATATCTTATAGTATGATAATTTGTATTCGGGGGATTTGGATTCGGAATGAGGGGGTAACCGTTGGGTTCGGGATGAGGACTAGGTAATGAATCGATCCTCTTATCATATATCTCTAAATCATATATATTGCTGTAAGGCCATATTGGGTTACATTCTGTATAATTAGCTTTTTGTGAGGGCGGATTTAATGTAAAATTATTTGAAGAGAATTTATCATCGGCATTATCGTGCGATCCAGTGAATTCGGTCCAACTATTAGATACACCTTTATATGGGGCATATCCAACGGATAATCTATCATATTTCCAATATTCGTTTTCATCTATTCCATATTTCTCCGTAAATGTTTTCTGGGGCTGAAACGGACCGCAATTGGGGTCTTCGCTACATATATCATCCAGGGATTTATTTCCCAATGTGTCATCGGTTCCAACTGAAACCTGATTTAAATTAAATCGGTCGAATACATTATTACATCGTTGTCCCTGGTTGTTAAAGTTAATACTAGTTGCCGGGGAGCTCGGGTTCCCTGAATTTATTAGATTTAATATATAATCATTGCCGCGACCACATTTCGCCTCCATTGATGGGATACATTGATTTAAATTTAATTTTTGAGATAATGGATTTTTCCGCGTGCGTTTTTTTTCAGGGATTGTGATATTTTCATAATCCCTCGCATTATATTTTTGAATGATTTTATCAATAAAATAGGAGTTTTCGCCGTTTGCATCACAACCAACAAATGATGTTTTCCTGGAATGTGCTATCGGTTCACAGCATATATCCGAATAATAATCCTTATCCTCTTCTTCTAAATTTTCAGGTTTATCCTTTATCCATGCGGGTCTATAAAATTTTCTATATTCGTATTCCAAGATTGGTCCAGGTTTTATATTTTTAATTTTACAAAAATTATCATAAACCGTTTGCATATATTTTGTTTTTTCCAAATCATCGCATTCTATGTTATCACATAATAATTCGGTTCTATCCGGATGACTATTCCCTTTGGCTATTACATCATTTATTGTGGTGTTTGCGTGTTTTGTATAAAAAATCATATCATCGAAATGTGCCCCCTTTTCCAGATATTTACTACCCTTCTTTTTGTCTAGTGGAATATAATCAAATGGATCTAAATAATTTTCATATCCGGTGGCACCACTATCATTATTCCATTCATAAGTATATCTATTGTCTAATGCAAATCTTGTTCCATAATATTTGTTATTTCCCTTTATAACTTTGACTAAATCTTCTTCAAGATATGTGTCATAATCGGCCAGACCGCTGTCGCCCCTTGTATTATATTCGTTATTTTCTTTGTTCATTTTAAATTGCGTCGCAATAACCTTATTTTTTGGTCCACAATGTATCCCCCCCGTCCTTATAACATTAAAATCGGAATTAGAATTATAATCATTATGAAGGGGGGTTAATAAATCTGACCGATCATGTGGAATAAATTCAGGATGATCAGAATTAGATAATAGATAACAATTGCTTGTATTAGTATCATTTTTAAAATCCAGCATACCGCCAAACTCTTCTTTTGGTGTATTATAAGATACCGGTGAAGAACTAAATCTAGGACAATCACCCGAACCTATTATTTTAGGACAACAATGATTAGATACATATACTTCATCGTCGTTCTTATTTTTAATATCGTTTATTGAATACTCTCTATTCCCCCCCTGATTGTAAACATTATCTCCTGCTAATTGATAATTATCTTTACATACATTTGAACCATCGTATATATCTATAGGGGGCCTATTTTGGGTTTGACCATGGCCTTCAACAGTGAAGGAAGAAATATCTAAAATAGAAGGCGGATAAGGTTTTTGGGTTTGGTCTTTCGCCGCCGTTTCCTCCCATAATTGATTTAGCTCACCCTCGGCCACATTTATACCCTTGCTTATATCGCCGTCCTTTTCCCACCAACAATTCAAACTTTTTTTCCAAGACTTATCACCAGCCGCTTGACTGCACGGGGTAATGAGGTCTTTATCATCCACGGAGGCCCACGGTAAAGGATTTAATTGCCACAGTAACTTACTATCGTTCGTCCAAGATCCACTATCTAAATCGCTATTATCGGACAGGTTTGCCCAAGGAGCATTAGAATTACATATATAGGGATCACTAAATAAAAATAATCCTTTGTCCTTATTTGCCCCATCAAAATCGTCATCATTAGAGGGATTCTTTAAAAAACAGGCGGCGACAGGAAAAGGTCTTTCAGCATAAACGGGCTCTGACCCTGAATTACACTTAATACTAGTTAATTTATGAGTCATGGTGGGGTCATCCGAGATATCAACCACGTAACTTTTATCACGATTGTCTACAGTTATATCTTTAAACATTTTGTAAGATTCTTTATACTGGTGGGGATATTCATAATCTCTCATGTTTTCTATCTGATTACAGGGCTTACACTCTCCATCTTCACGGAAACCATTCACGCATTTATCAGAATTTCCATCTTTATATTTCGCCGTAGTGCAACCCGCCAAACCCGAAAGTCTTTTAATTATTAAATCAGGGACCAAAAAATCCGAAACTATAAATTGAAAAGCCGTTAAAGCAACCAATGAAGCGCCTAAAAAGAGTTGACCGAACCCCGGCACTACACCTACCGCCAGCGCAAACATTTCCCCTAAGTTTGCCCCCCCGTACAAAGCCTCCATGGTGGCTGGGAGGGCCCGAAGGGCAAGCATTCCGTCTCTCATCCCCGTCATTATCTCAGTACCGCCCTGTCCGACGGCTCTGCTGATAGCGGCTCGTGAAAAGTCCATCTCTCTCGCGTATTTGGCAGCTGCCGCGCCGCCCCTGATAAAGCCCTTTCCGCCCCTGATAAAGCCCTTTCCGGCCGCCATAGGAGCATCGTAGGCAACCGTCCTGGTTCCGTAATATAGCACTTTAGCACCCATATATACCATCTCGGCGGCCTGTGATCCGGGAATAAAATCAATTGCCCTCAGAGCTGTGGTCCCGGCGGAATTTCCGTAGACCAGGTCAGAAACGATATTAGTTAAATTCATTACCTGCAAAGATATAAGATAATAAGCTGTGTATAACTTGAGTGTGTCGGTAAGTGAATATGTAGAGCAACCAAATCTGGTTTTATTATCCATTATAATAAATAATAAAATAAAATAAAATAAAATAAAATAAAATAAAATAAAATAAAATAAACGGTAAATATAATGGGCAAAGTAGGTGAATTGGATGAATTGTACGTAAGTTTGAGGAGAGCAGATGACACAATTGGTATCCTCGAAACCGAGTTAAGAACAGCACGGGAGGCGGAAGGCGCCACGGCCACGGCGAGTGAAAGATTAGCCCGAGAGACAGCGATGACCAATACAACGGAACAACTCATGACCCAGCGGTCGTTACGCCGAACGCTACTAGATCAGATCACGCAAGGGGAGAAAGTACTCGCGCGAGAAGGAGACACAGCAGGGCTGACCAGGACCGCAAACCCACTGGTCGCACCAGAACAAACTCTCAGTGACGCGGCGAAATTGGCAAAGAAACAGGCAATGAGGGGGGAACCAGCCCCAAATTATTTTGAAAAACCGGTTACTGAAGGCGGTCTAGACCTGGATCAACTAAAATTAAGTCTGCCGTCGGGAATTAAAACGACCAGACCTTCCGACCAGAGAGCAATAAGTGACTCTTTTCATTTTTTTAAGAGCGAAGTAAATCCAGAACTTACTCAAGGAGATTTTATTAAGATCTTAAACGGCGAGAAAGGAACCGGTGGAGATGTACTTAAAGAATATAAGTGGGCTAAAAACAGTTTTCCATTGAGCCTCGGTGACACCTATCGTTCGCCAAAAGAAATATTATCTGCATCTTACAAAATCCAAGAATCGAGGGCAATTCTTAAAGGAATGGAAAAAGAATTGAAAGAAACGACTTCCACAAATCTACAAAAATATGAGAAAGGAATGTTTGGAGAAGACAATTGGAATTACATGGGAGATATAAATAAAGAGCACAATTATGACAAGATACTAGAAGATAATCGAATACTAAATGACGCGGAGGAGGTGAGACGTGCGGACAAATTACCGGAGGCGGGGGCGGATGCGGCGGATGTGGCAAAGGTGGGGAAGGCGAAGTCACGTATTAAAAAATTAAAATATACCACTGGGTTAGTTGCGGTCGCGGGTGTCACTGCTGTGGTGCTCTCAGGGGATAATGATGCCACAGTGAAAGACAAACCACCCGTCAAGTTCGTATGCGGTCAAGATGATCCAACTACAGTCCGCGAAGTAGGAGAATGGTGCGCGCAGGCCGTCTACTATAAAGATCATCTACCAGATTTACCGACATGTTCTCCGCCGCAGTCGCCACCGCCATCACCATTCTGGGGTAATGTATCTGATTGCTCCGAATGTGTAAGTAATGAAATGGACGATAATTCAGTATTTAGTTTTGTCGGGATCAAGCAGAACCCCCTCGATTATTTAAATGCATGGACGACGTGTGAGACGGATTACTGGATTAACCAGGGAAAAGAATACGCAACAGTGGGAATATGGATAATAATCGTTTTATGTGGGTTTTATTTGATATACTCCGCGATATGGAAGGTGATCCTGGGCCGCTCGTTCGTGTCAATATTATTTTTTTGGTTGGATTTTTTTCTGATTATATATTTATATCCATTAGTAGAGATCATCGACAAATCTGAGAAAATTGAAGATATATCGGGGGGAGATCTGCTGGATCCTGCATTATACAAACCCGTCTCTGCATTTGAAGGAATATCATTTATAGACCATTGCCCCTGGATTGTTGCTGTGTGCTGTATTTTACAGGCGGTCCGGATCTGGTGGGAGCCCGGGAAGGAAGAATGGAAGTCTCCCTCCGGCCCTCGGAACGTCAGAGGGCCGGGGGGAGACTACGAGGTGAGCGTGATGGGGCAAGGGGGGGCACAGCCCTTCGTCGGCTTCACCTTCGGCGGCCATCCCTCCGAGAGGGGAGAAGGCGGTGGCCTGGATCCGGGCCGAAGGCAAGGGGGGGGGGGGGGAGGGTGGGGCGGGGGGGGGGGGAGAGGGAAGGGGGGGGGGGGGATACAAAATCAAAGAAATCAAAGAAATCAAAAAAATCAAAGAAACTAAATAAACTAAATATATATAACAAATGGTTAATTATAATTTTAGTAATATTAGCAATTATTATCACCTATTTCTATAAAAAGAATAAATCAGATCTTAGAAGGAAAAATTACTTACAAGAAATAAAAAAAGAAAGATCTTCTAGAATTAAAAAACTTGAAGAAAAAGTTCAAGAAAAAGTTCAAGATATTCCTAAAGAGAATAATTTATTATATGATTCATCAATCGTCTACGGCGGTCGGTTTGTATAATTTATAATAACCTAATAAGATCTTCTAACTCATAGTTTTTCTTTTGTTCTATTTTATAATTCTTAGTGTTATATTTCATATATTTACCATAAGGTCCAATATGAATTGTTATTTCTGTATTATCATGTTTTCCCAAAATCATCGGATAATCGATCAGATCTTTAAGATCTTTTATTTTTAAAGAATTTTTATCTTTTTTCTTTAAGATATATTTAAGATTTATATTCTTGTTATCATAATTTAAATACGGACCATATTTACCCTCTTTGATAATGGCTTCTTTACCTTTATATTCTCCTAAATTTATGTCTGTTGATTTACCTCTGATTTTGTTTACGGATTTTATATTCATCTGTACCTCAACATCTTTATAAAATGAATTATAAACCTTTCTTACAACATCCTGCCACACAATCAATCCTTCAGCAATTCTATCAAGATCCTCCTCTACTAGTGATGTGAATTCAACATTAATAATATGGGAGAAATATTTCAACAGATATTCTAAAACTTCTTTTCCTAAATCGGTTAACAAAATTCTATTTTTCTGTTCTCCAATCTTTTTAACTTCCGTCGCTTCGGTAATTTTATCATCTTTATCAAGTTTTACAATATCAATTTGTTTTTCTTTTTCGGGTATATTAGTCAAGATAGTATAATTTCTATTATAAAGAGTTGAAATAATTGAAGCATAAGTAGAGGGTCTTCCAATACCCGATGTCTCTAATTTCTTTACAATGGTAGATTCATTATAATATTGTGGGGGTGAAGATTCTATATCTTTACAAATGCTTTCTTCTAATGTAAAGATAGTATCTTTTGGTATTTTTATATTAGGCTCTATTTTAATATCGGGATTTGAATAAATCAAATATCCTTCATATTTTAAAGATTTGTATTTTCCACGAAATACCCCCATCGGTTCTAAATCACGATTACATAGATCAATTGTTAAAACATTATATAATGCCGGTTTCATATGAGAGATAATTGTTCTCTTCCTGATAAGATTATATAGTTTCTGTTCTGTCGGAAGCCACTTATCCGCCAATTCGTGATTAATATCCGTGGGCCTAATACATTCATGGGCTTCCTGGGCTCCTTTTACTTTTTTAGATCGCGCTGAATATTTTTGATAATAATCTAAAGAATAATCTTTTTTAATCTTTTCCTTAATAGATCCTTGAAAATCAGGTGAAATAAATGTTGAATCGGTTCTCATATAGGTAATTTTCCCATTCTCAAATAATTTTTGAGCTATATCCATAGTCATTTTAACCGGAAATCCAAGCTCATTTTGAGCACTCTGTTGCAAGGAAGAGGTTATAAATGGAACTCCGGGATATTTTTTTTCTTCGGTTTCTTTGGAATCAATAATTTTGTATTTTCTATCTTTTTGTAGAGTTTTCATTATTTCAATAGGCTCAATTTCTTCCAATTCAAAAAGTAATTCACATTCTGTCTTTTCTCCGGAATTAAAATCAAAGGATCCCCTAAAATCATAACTATATTCTGATTCATATTCTTCTATGGAGATCTCGTGAGACTTTAAAATAGATAGGAGAGTGCTCTGAACTCTCCCTGCCGAAAGACCTTGTTTCTTTGTATTGATATGATTCCATAAGCAAGGTGATAGTGAAAATCCCACCAATCTGTCTATAATTCGTCTACCTTGTTGCGCATTAACAGAATTCATATTCAAAGTGTGAACGTTTTGTATTGCTTTTTTAATTGCTTTTTCGGAAACTTCCCTGAAAATAATACGATTTTTATCTTTTGTTTTAAGTTTCATTACTTTGGAACAATGCCACGCGATCGCATCACCTTCCCTGTCATCATCGGCGGCCAGTAAAACATTATTTTTCGAATAATCTCTCAAAGATTTAATAATTTTTTGTTTCCCATCAATGGGTTGATAATTTGGTTTAAAGTTGTTTTCAATATCAATAGCATCTGATTTTTTTGGTAGATCATAGATGTGTCCGAAAGAAGAAGTGACGATCGTTCCATCCTTAAAAAACTTTTGTATTTTTTTGGCTTTTGCGGGGGATTCAACCACAATTACCGTTTTCATAATTTATTGGTTTACTTAAATTAAATATCAAATTTATTATATAATATTAATTAATCATGTCCAAAACTGAATATAGTTTATTTGATCCCAGGTCCATGGGCCGGAAAAATATCACTATGGTCGCCACGGCGTTTTTAGTTTTAGCAGTAGTTGTTGCTTTTTTCTCCAGTGATACCACACCCCCGTCTAACACAGTGGTCCCCGGGGCCGGGAGCGTGGATCCACAAGGCCGACGGCGGGGGCCTATGTGCGAGGGAAGAGAATATGATAATTTAGATTGTTTGAACGATACATACTGCGAAGGCGATACGTGTGAGAGAGATTATTCTAATGAATTAAATAAATTGAGAATTTGCAATTATAATGTTTGTTATCCGTGTAGTAGCCCGGGCTCAGGTGAATGCGGTTCTAATGCCCAATGTGTTTCCAAATATGAAACAAAATTCCGGGATAATGATTATAATTTTTGCGGAGGATGCGAAGAACATGAATATTTTTGCAAGTGCGCGGATGAAACACAATATTTAAAAACACCGGACAGCTATGGTATTGATGGATATCCATCTCCGGCAAATAATGAAATATGCGAAAATATTAACGAGGGAGAAACGGAACAGTATTCCGGCGACAGTACATGTGACGCATACAAAATAAAAAAATTTATAAGTGAAGAATTTTCGGGGGTACACCCCCTATTTACGAATAAAACACCTATTCCAACCTCCCTTAATGCGAATGAGGCTTATCGTTTAACCGATTATATAGTTCCCAATGATTCAAATCCTTTTATTATTAATACAGATATATCAATTGGTAGTATTCTAAAAGAAGGTAAGGATAGTAGTTTTAATGTATCATATTATAATAAGGAAAATTTCGATACCGAATATAACAATCTGTTAAGTATAAGATGCGAAGATAATAATTCAACTACAGATAATCTGATTTATGATAATAAATTAGACAGAAACTGGAAATATTATTGCAAAAATGGCGGGATAGATGAATTAGTCTACAATGATGGTTCTTCACCAAACATGAAACTATCAGTTTCTGATAGTGATTATGAAAATTATATGTCTTCTAATACAAATATAAATTTACCCTGGGAAATTCTCAGCAATAAAGAGGGGGGGGGGATAGAAAATGAAAACGATTTTTTAAGTAAATTTAAATGTAAAAATAGTACTGAAATATTAATTAAACGTGATAATTATCCATATTCTTCGCCTATATGTGGACAATATGATACTTTCACAGAAACAGGCGTCATATTTCCATATGAATGTAAAGGGATTACTGAAATTAATATACCAAGTCCACCTGAGGGATATTCTATAACAAAATCGCTGGAAAATGTTTATTTTAAACCTGAAATAACAGAGGGGGATAATTTATATTTATCAACTGATAACTTAAATGATCACATAGAATGTTCGCCACCTTACTATCCGGATTTTGCGGGCAAGAGCCATGGTGAAATAGAGGTACAAAGCAACTATTCAATACAAGATAGTGAATTTACATACCATACCTGGAATGGATGCAAACCAATAAATAATTGCTACGATTATTCTTTATATAAAACTTCTATTGAAGATAACGTATTAATGGGTACTGTGGGTGGCGAGGATGAAAAATGTTACGGTACGGAAAACTGTCGTGAAATATGCGATGATATTGAAGCATGTTCTAAGCTTGATTGCTCTAACGGGTTTATACATAATCTAAGAACCTTGGAAAATGTTTATGTACATTTAAGCTCTCCTGAACTGAAGAATATCTGTTGTAATCAACGCGCATATAAGGACATTTCAGAAGATACTGGCAATATATGTGATCCCGGGTTTGCGGAAATGAAGACAATAATAGAAAATATTAAATCAAGAAAAACTAAAAAACATCGAACATCTATTGTTGAACACCAACAATCCCCCCCCTTCACGACAAAACCTTCACCCGATGCTATTAATAAAGAAGAGAGCTTAGAAACAGGTGAAAAGTTTTTTCTTAATGCGAAAGAAACTATAAGATTACCACTTTGCCAGCAAACATGTGAAACATTGGGAGAATTAAAAGGGAATAATTGCCTACCCGATGATACTATGATTAAAAATAAACCTTTATTTGAAAGTGACGATTTCATAACGGAATGCTGTGTCAACCCTAGCAAATTCGAAAACTTCGAAAACTTCGCAAAGTTACAACACGACAACACGACCGAAGGTGGTGATATCAGTCTCGAGTATTTATATGATAATTATTATCTAAATATGATATTCCCGGAAGAAAACTCGGTGAATGAATATTTTTATGTAGATGGAGAATTCAAAGCATCACCCAAATGTGGTTTCCGAGAAACTCAAATGTTTACATCTAGCCCCACGAATAATTTTAGATTTATTACAAAAGAAGATTACAAGGGAGATGTGGGGGGGAATTATGACGAAGATATTTATGCTTTTAACAAAAACAAATTTAATCTCTGCTATGATTCTAGATTTAATAAATCGGACAGTTGTTATGGTCTCCCATCCGGGAGTTGCTCCTCTCCATGTAAATGGATCGGAGAAGAATGTCGTAATACAAAACAAATGGACGGGGCTACATCATATGCATTAAATATCGGTGAAAAATCATATTTACCTGTATCTGTTAAAAATGGAGATTATACTACCGTCGATGAATTGGGCTTTTACCATCGTCCGCACAATATGGGAGATTTGAAATGTGATAAGAAAAACGCATATTTAACGGGATGTAATGTCTCTACTGCCGAATATTATATAGGTGACACATTTGTCACAAATGATTTTATAATAGAAGATCAATTAAATACTATAAAATGTTCCCCCCCACTTTATTTTAATTCCAGTGATTTTATTTCCATTGATCCCGTGAATGAAAATTCAGATAATTTCATGGAATGTAAAGATAAAAATTCAGGTAGTAATTTTATAACAGTACAACAGTCACTACTAAACGACGAGGGTTATAATTATTGCCCGGATGACTATTACCCAATAAATCCACCCGCATCCGCCGGTGCTGGCTCCCTTCGCCCACCCGAAGTTGGTGATAGAATTTTTGATTGTGAAACGGCCGAAAGTTCGGCTGAATGTGCTGAAAAGGGTTATTGTTATTGGAGCCCCGCCGGACCCCTTGGCACATCGGAATTCGGGAGTTGTAATCCATTTATGAATGCTGTGTGTAAAAAGTATGATAGCGGTGGGAAACTAAATACAGGCAATAAGGGATATAGTAGAAAGAACCTTCCTAAAAATACAATAGTAAATTATGTTCCTTCTTCCCCACTTCATCATAATCTCTATCAAGAATGCGTCGTTGGTGGAGATGGCGGTTATTATGAGAAAAAACATTATGAAGAAATCGGCATGCCCGGGGTAGAGAATTTAGATTATCAAAATATAGCCGCTATTATGAATTGCGATGATGAAAATAGTCTATTACGTACATCTGAAGATGATAGCAGTAAAATGATTTTTGATCCGCCGCAGTCGATGGATCAGCAAAATATAAAAGATCTTTTGATAAAAGGTTTAAGTGGACAACCGGACGAAAGTAAAAGGTTATGTCGCCCTGGATATATACTCAAATCAATCAATGATAACAAATATTATTGCGGTAAATGTCCTTTAACCAACAATGATGATAAATTTGTTGATAATTTAGAACAAATATGCAGTTATAATATTGATACAAATACAGAGTATACTACAATACTTGATGCATTGGAAGGCGCGGAAGGCGCGGACCATTTATATAATTCGACTTTAAATACTGATAAAATTCAAGGGCAGAAGGTCTGCAAAAACCGATTATTATATGATGAAGCCACAAATAAATGCGTTCAGCCTACTTGTCTTATTACCAATACACCCGAAAATACAAAGGGTATAGTTGATTCAAGATTGACAGCGGAAGGAATTACACTTATGCGAGAGAATGACCCCCAGGGATTAGAATACGGCGGAGAAGACATATCATATCAGGTAAGATCCAATAAATGTGATTTTTTATTTAATCCGTGTCCTAAAGACGACGATTGCTACCAGTGTGTGAACCAGCTCTCGCGGCAGCTCAACAACAAGACCTTCGAGCTGTCAGATGCCGGTGGTGGATTTAAGAAAACTCGCCTCATGCAGGAAGACCGCAAAAATTGTTTACACAATCATGCCAAGGTTTGGCAGAATTATTGTGCATCAGGTAGACAGAAAACGATCCCTATTGAGGATGAATGCTCCTCCGCTAAAGCTAAAGATGCGGCGAGGGGGGACAACACAATTAACGGGTGTATGGGGTGTATTTCCGACAGTACCGCGATCCAGAATAAAATGAAAGAAGAGGCTGGATCCGATAGCCTCAAACTTCTAAATCTCCTAAAAACATTCGAGGGTGAAGCCAAACAATGGTGTCGCGGGGAGACTGATCATATTGGAAGTAAATATATTGATATGGAAGAAGAAATAATAAATCCACCATTAGAATTAAAAACATTTAAAACAGAAGATTCATTGGGAGAAGATTTATTGGGAGGGTATTACTATAGTGATATGTTTAAAATACCAGACTATAGTTATTATTGTTCGGGTAATCCTAATATTTTGATAGACAAATGTTATGATCAAACAATAAATCTCAACCAAACAAATGATAGTAAAATAACCGATGCAATTCCAACAAGTTCACCTATCATTGACGGTAGTCCTTGCGCTAATTACATAGATATAACTTCGTATTATAATAAGGACGAATGCATAAAGAACAATGATATTTGGCTAGATGATTATGATATATGTCTTAATGAAACAAATCCATTATCAGATTATTTTATGAGACATATGTTGGATAATTCATATGATCCATATATTATACCCCTGAAAGACGATGATATACCCTCCGATTTTTTGACCTATTTAAGCACTAAAGATAATATAACATATATTCAAACTAATCTGAATAAAGATAAAAATGAGTACGATGTGGTAGAAGGACTTACGAATTCCGACCCTGGAACAGATAATACAGATAATGTTGAAATATACAATGCAATTAGAGACTATTACCGAAAATATCTAAACTTTGGTATAGGAAAAATTAATGAAAATTCATATATGATTAATTCAGATTATAATAGAGATATTTTAATTAAAAATGATACCGGTGACCCTAGTTATACAACTTATACAAGCGCTCGGGGGAACCTTTATCAGCTTGAATTTGAAAAAAACGAGGCATCTTCAACGCCTTCAGTTTACCTGGGGTGGGTTTACTATGATGGTTATTTTCCGTCAAAAATTAATATAGATAATACAATCATTTATAAAGAAAAAGATAATATTAGATTGAAAAAACTATCATCAAAAAGTGAAACTATATTCAATTTACTCAATAACGGCAAAATTACCCGACACAATGATGTATTACCATCCGGCAAAAATCCGATAGATATATCTCTAGATATTTTTGATAATAATAATGATGAATATAACAACATTTTGAATGTGATATTTATAACAGATCCAGCCAAAACTTATGATATATATAATATTGAACACAAACATATAAACCAAAATATTCAAAATAGTGACAATATTAAAAATTATAAAGTATTTTTCCAGGAACCGGTTGTTTATTACAAAATTGATAACCCGACACTCAGTGAAAAAGCATCCCTGGGAATTAACACCGATAATCTAGATCATATCTATTATATAAAATATACAAGCAATACTCTGACCAAACATATAGTAACCGACGAATATAATTATAATTATCCCATTATTCGGCATATTGCGTCAGGAGGAGTCCCCGATTTAAATTTTTGGGCACAAAATATGTCACGCGATCAAAATAATATATGGGACACTGACTCTTCCCCGAGAAAAATTAATATAGATGGTGAAAGTTTTATAAATGTAAAAGGAAATTATAGGGGGGATAACGATAAATTAAAATGGTTTGATTCATTCAATGAATGTGGCTGGGTAGCGGATATAAGTAACGTTGCTTCACCTATTAGGGATGACGTTAGAAATTTATTAACCCGACGATGTAATCGCTTGGCTTACCTGGGGACTGAATATGATACTAGACAGGGATTAAATAATTTACCCCCCGATAAGTCAATAGAATATATAGAATCAGATACATCTAGTCCTATAGAAACGGCCGAACAGAATTTTAAAGATTATTTTCCATATTATAGTCGTTCTAATTATTCAGCAAATCTTTCTACCGATATTAATAAATATACAAAGGGTGTTAATTTACCCTCATTATGTCAGGGTAAATACGATAAGGAAAATGAAATAGTTATCTGTAATTATAACAAAAATGAACCAGGGGAGATTGACTCAATTAATACTGGATTGGATGAGATTAAATCTATATATCTCGAGGGAAATTTCGAAAATACCGAAAATACCGAAAATACCGAAAATACCGAAAATACCGAAAATACCGAAAATACCGAAAATACCGAAAATATCCCGTCGGATTATACAGAAATCCCTTACGATTATTCTAATCATTCATTTACTACAAAGAAATTTTTTAATACTAATTGGGAAAACGATGGGCAAAATTATAAATGGGAAGATACACCTGGAGTCGGTGATACATATAAACAGAATATAATAAAAACAACAAATAATTGTCCAGGTGATTTAAATGTCACAACTGAATCTAAAAGAAGTATGAATCTATTAAAAAAGAATAAAAAATTCAATACAATAGATGGGCAGGAAAAGTTTAAAATTGGTGGACTGGATGTAAATCACAATGTTAATTGTATTTCGAATAAATGCTATGTTAATCCCGATTTAAATTCCGATCTTCGCGATGGTAACGGGAACGCGTTTTCGGAAACTGAAAATAAATGGAAGACTAAAAGCTTATACGGTACCCGATCCGATTCGGGTATTTATCACGAAAATCCTGATAAAAGTGATGAAATTATAAGTCAAATACCACCCTGGCCTATATTGAGAGCGCAGAGTTATTTAGCTTGTGGTGGGGGTGTTGATATGAAAACTATGCAAAATACCGGGTTAACTACAGAAAATACACATTTTGATAAATTTATAAATCCCAAGGGGGGGACTTTGAGTGGGGTTAGTTCTCAATTTTATAAAGAAGATGAGTATCAAGAGGATACCTGTTATGATATTAATGTAGATATATGGAACGCTTGGTATTATGCTATATTTAATACTAATTTAGTAGGCAATAATTACAAAGTAACATTAAATGATGAGACCAAAATCAATTATAACTTCTATCTGCTGGACCCGGGGGGATTGGCGACCGAAGTGAGAATGTTGAAGATGAGGATAGAATCCGATCAGAAAAAAGTAGCCAAGCTCAATAAAGGGGACCGACTATATGACGATTATAATAACAGAATAATTGACAGCGAACAACAGTTGGAGGGGCTGATGAATCCGATCGATAATCAAGGTAATTTAGATTTTAAAATTCATTATTTTGAAAGTGTTATTTCCCCCGAAACTTGGGGAGGTTTAAATAGAGACAATTTACTCGATAATACATACAGATTTCTAATACATGATGATCCAAGTGAAAATTTCAACTTACCCGATGAGTGGGTATTTGGGGATATGAAATACGGCCAGGATAATGCAAAAGATTTATGGATTAAAAACAGACGCGAACTCAAAAAAAACTTTGAGGAACAATTGAAATTTATTTCACCCACCGGTTTCTGCAACACAAAGGTGGCTCATAATATTTCTCAATTATATAATGAAACCGGAACCAGTGAAAATACATTTTTAATTGACAATTTTAATGAACTTTATTGGCCTTTGAATGGACCAAATAGATATCCAATACCCGGAAATTATAGAGGAAATATGTATGATCAGGAAGCCTACGGTTGGCATTTATCCGGTAACAATATCTTAACCGATACACCAACGGTGAATGATAAGTTTAATAGTAACAAAGTAATTAATGATACCGTGAAAGATAGTTTCTTTGGACATGCTCTAAGATTTCGAAAAAACGATCCACAGACTCCACACACCACCCCCATCACCTTTTGGTGGGATAAAACATATGGACCGGATAAAGCGAAACAAAGGAAGAAATCCCATGGAACAGAAGAATATGGAAGCGTCGCGGCAAACGTTTATCAATATTCAGATGATAATAAAACTGAATCAATGAGTACGTGGGATGAATGGGAATTAAGAGACGACGACCCGAGAATATTATATAATCAAATTGTCAATGGAGAGCCGGAACTCGACCCAAATAGTGATGGCCCCGAGAAATACTGGGCAAATATGGATGAACCTTGGTTTTATAATTTTAAACCCTGGTTAGCACATAAAAACCAACTCCCCCATCTAGACCGTGAAATAAATCTTGGAGATCCTAATTCATTGAAAACCCTCCACGACACGGGTAAATTGAGAACTACCGGCGAGTTCAGGGCGATAAATGATGATTATTTATTAGATAATTTCTATGGAAACGAACTAGGAAAATCACATATTTCTACTATCGTGAAAGCTAAAAATAGTAAATTTAAAAAGAGTTCCCTCCACCTGGATGTCGGGTCAGATAGAAGTAGTTTCTCTTCTCTTCCTTTATTCAAAAACGCACCAAAGACATTTGTTGAGACGACCGGTCCAATGATGTCAGATCAAACATGCGAAATAGGCCTCAACAAGGGCGCTATCTATGACCACATCGGCACCCGCACCTCCGTGATCGAAAGTACCTATGTAACCGAAGCCGATATTCTACCAAATCCTAAGCCAAGCATCCCCGGAGATCATACAACACACACGGTAAATATGAATGACGAGACGTGGATAGAGTACTCAGAACCACAAGATTTGTCTTGGAAAAGAGTCGCGAATTTATATGATAGGAAGACGACAAGGGATAACTGGTTGGATTTAGAACAACCATCTGAAAATAAAGAAATTCAATTAAAAGGGTGTAAGTTTGATGAAGAATGTTATGGATTATGCGTTCAAAATCCTTTCAAAGAAATACCACCCATAAAGTACCTAGATTGCCACGAGAGAAATACCTGGCACTCCGATAAGTGGTTTTTTTACCCGGATATTAACCGGACCCTGGGTACTCCAGGTGTATCGCATTCAGAGCCCACCCAGTGGTCGGATACTCCCGAAAAAATATGCCAATTTGAGGCAGAATCAACCATCGGGTATATAGATCCTTTAGAATTTGGATCAATGGCGGATGGCGCCCGTAAAACCAATTCAAAAACAGCAAAAATTCAGTGGAGTAATTGGAGTGGAAACTTATGTGCGGTCAACCCAGCCACTGAAATACACGGATCAATCAAAACCATGGCGACGGACTTCGAGACTGAATATAATCCACAAGCCAACACCGACTGGTCGGGGAACGCCTTGCCGCCCGATTGGAGTTCTGGTGTTAATACACATTCTTTATATCCGAACGCCCCCTGTCCTCGAATTGGGCCAAATGAAAAAATTCATAGAGAATTAAGAAAAAAATCCATGAAATATGCTATAACTTAAACTTAAATATAAATCTTTTATTATTAATAATAAATATGGATAATTCGGTTTTACCTTATCGCGATCAAACAGACTCAGAAGAAGAAAGTAATAGCTCCGATTCATCGGAAGAAGGAAATCTTTTAACTAACAATATCGGTGT
>Ga0206130_10003913_pt1 | contig 18878 bp, 19 predicted proteins | sample Helgoland_Spring_9_FD_148637 | JGI IMG/M metagenome (GOLD analysis project Ga0206130, IMG submission 148637) | Pelagic subsurface seawater microbial communities from Kabeltonne, Helgoland, North Sea - Helgoland_Spring_Bloom_20160512_1 | ecosystem: Environmental > Aquatic > Marine > Epipelagic ... | reverse complement strand
CAGTTCTTTCATTTGTTTTTCATAAGCATCTATTTTATCAAATGATTTTAATAATTTATCATATTCGGCTTGTTTCAAAAATACACGGTCTTCGTCTATTAATTCATTCGCCCAAGAAACTTTTTTATCATTCTTGTCTTCCACTTCTAATTGTTCACTATGAATTGCTATATTTGACGAAGTATCTATTTGTAAAACTTGTTGTGTGGGGGGCACTATATTTGATTCAATAGATTCTGTATATTTATGGAGCAGCAATACATTTTCTCTTTCGAGTAAATGCTGCTTTACTAATTCATCCATATTTGTTATAATTGTATCATCGCCTTGACCTTTATCCCGAAAATCAACTTCTTCTGGCACTTTCTGCTTTACCATCGCTTGGTATTCTTTTTGCCGCTCATCAAATTCATTTGCATAGATATCTTTACGATTATTTTTCTCTACCGGAGGGGTATCGATTGTTGCGAAACGATTCATTTTTTCCTGCGAATCTATCGTAGAATATGTACTGGATGGAGGTGGTTGTGGTAGGTGAGTTATATTGCGTTGTTTGACATCATCAATCATATATGAAATTGTCTCTCTGTTTATTCTCTGTAATTCCGAAACGCTCAATGAATGATATTTATGTTTTTCATAAATAATACCGATGATATCTCGAAACCATTGGGATTTATGACTGGGGTCGTACTTCGAAAAATACTGTTCTATATATGTATTTCTACATATCGCGTTCCATAGAATATCCTGATTTTTAGTTGTTATGTATAATGACATTTGTTATTATACATATAAATAGATGTGTTTATATGCGTATTCTGCTTTATTTTTTTGTGTTTTTTCGTGATTTTTTGTGTTTTTTATTTATTTTAGATTTTGTTTTATTTCCTTTAGATTTGGTTTGATTATGTTTTTTTATATTGCCACCTTGAGAATAAACTAATCCTTGACCAGGTGGTGAATTATAAATATTTTGTTTTCTAACCGGGTAAAACGGTATTGTTTTCTCTATATTTTGAAAATAATAAGAATCATCTTTTTTTTTAGCATCACTATCGTCTAAACGATGATTATTAACATTATCAATATAATTCTTCAAAAAGTAATCAACCTGATCTAAACTTGTAAATGGCATAGATTCATTATCTACAATAATATCAAAATCAGATATATGTGTTCCTTTGTTGTTTACATCTTTGTCAATATAATACCGCACCTTTGTTTTGATATCCATACTTTTTTTATCATCTCTTTTCAAAAATTTTATCAACCATTGACTAAATGCATCTAATTTTAGACTCACATTTATATTATTACATTTATCAACCGTTATTAATTTATCTTGAATCTTTTCTATTGTCTTTTCGTCTTCCTTGTTTAAAACTTTTGTTCCGCCGACTAATCTATTTATAATTCCAGTATTTGTCATAAGTTATAATATCACTAGATATTTTTCAAATATTAAAATATTTTTTACGATACGAAAATACATATTTATCTGAAATTCGATGTTTTTTAAAATAATTTACTTTTGATTTAAGCGTTTTGAATTTTCGTCGATCTGTTTTGTTCAATAACATTGTAATAATAAAATACAATGAATACATTCCACATTCGTTATTTCCGTATTGATGAGCAAATGGATGATTTTCGTAATAAACGAATTGAATGGGTGTAAACAATTCTAAACCTTGCCTTGTTATTCGTTGTACTAACTTATTTATTTCCGCTGGAATGGTATCTCCTACGCTATCCATATAAAAAATGATTTTATCATCTAAATCTATGAACAATGATGTCCAATGAGAACCCGGTTGATCGTGTCGGTCTAAATTAAATACAATACCTATTTTACGAATATCCTTATCTACAAAATTACTTAATTGAAACGTGCATAAATCTTTCCATACGCAAACCGAATCACTATCTACCGGTTTACTGTCGAAATCAATTGGTGTGGGGCCAATAAATCGAAAATTCGCATATGCTTTTTCATATTGCTTCAATACATTTAATATATCATTATTAGATAACCACGAGGAGGGCGACTTCTTCCATTCTGTTGGTTGTTTTGGTGCAAATGTCATTTGAAATAGTTTCCGTTTTATATGCTGATCCTGTATCGTAGAGAACCAACAATCTTCTCGAGAACAAGTCGGCATTTTTTTTTGGAAACTATTCCAAATGGATTTTTTATCTTTTTGCATAATCTTATCAGTCGGATGATGTAAATTATAAGAGTCTCTCAATTTGTATAGCACTTCACTAGTAAAACAACTATTTTTTTTTATCGTTCGACCGTGTACATTCGGATTACACACGAGTTTTTTATACTTACGAGTTTTATTTATTTTTTTTGATTTTTTTTTTGAATGGTTCATATATAATTTACTATATATTACTCAACGATAATAAATTCTACTAAAATTTGTTTTTTGAAAAACGATTTTTAGTAAAATATGACTGCTTACTAATATTATGGTGGTCCCAATGTGTCCGTGGTGGCACACTTGTTTTAGACGGAGGATTTTCGTCAGGTATATCCATTTCTCCAAACATCATATCTTCAGTATTGTATTGATTCGACCGTTCTATTTCTTTATGTTTGAGATATCGTATAATACTGTGTGTATAACTGTCAAACAAATCATCAATGTCTTGACTAATTTGCAAATGAGGATCTTTTAATTTATCCATTGTTAACTCTATGATAGCATCCTTGTATTGTTGCAATTCATCATTTTTCTGCTTTATTTCATTCGCTTTTTCTGGATTCTCTTTAGAAATATATTTACTATAACTCTCTTTGTTCATCAACAGCGACAATGTCAGCCGGTCAATTTGCGCATTTGTGGCTGGACTTGACGGAACAACATCGTCCGGTAATTCGTTATGACTTGTGTCAATCGGTGCCGCCTCGTCTGACATTCTATTATACAATAAAAAATATTTTATTTTTATTTTTATTTTTATTTACACCTTTGAAGAATTATAATGGGACAAAAAAATATAGGTATATAAAATATCTAATATAAATCCACTTATAGAAAATAATAATAATACATATTCTATTGTAGATTTGTCTTCAATCTTGTAAAAATAAATGACCAATAAAGCGAAGAAAGGTATAGCTAAAATATCTCCATAATGACTAAAATTTTTTATAAAGTTGTTATATTTCATATATATATTATAATATTATAGTAAATTTTTGTCCCATTTGTAATCTTCAAGGGTATAAATATTTTTTATATTTTTTTGAAAAAGGTAGTTATTGTTTGTATTCGATGTTTTTCGTTATAGATTGTATTCAATGTTTTATCAAACAGTAAAATCTTTACTTTGGCTGAACAATATTTCTCCTTTTTTTTCATAAAAATCTCTGTATCTGGAAATTCTTTTTCTAAATTTTCCATCTCTTTTTTATAAGTATTAATCGCAGAACGTTTATTTTGAAATGTCCAAATATGTTCTAAAGCTAATCCAAAGAGTTGCTGAAGAGGCTTCATTAACTGGTTCGTAATGTAATGAGTATAATCGATTTGTAAGTTATTCGCTTTAATGTAATCCAATGTCTCTATTTTATCTCCCATTAATGCTTTGGGCTTATCATTTACAATGAAAACAAATTTCATTCGATCTCCTGGCTTCGGTTTATTTCCGGGATCTCGCTGGCCAATTCTGTCGGCTAGGACCCGGTGGCCGATTTGTTGTGGATTTTTGTAATATCCACGAAGTGCTTTGGTAATCGCTAATTTTTCCATCGATACATTTCCTTTGATCAATTCATTCAACGACTCTTGCAAAAATGCAATTGCACTTTGTATGTCATTTTCTTTCATCAAAATATTCAAAATACCACCATATACATCTTTTAAATAATCACACGAATCGCGCCTTTTCAATGATAGACCCATAAATTTCAAATAGCCTTTGTTAGGATCGTCTTCGTACAATATGCCAACATACCGCTTTTTTGACAACAATATAAACGGCATCAGCGTTTTTTCATATTCTAATTTCATCGGGGACTTCAAATATTTAGTGCATAAATCCGCGGCATCTTGGGCAATTTCGATGGTAGTTTCTAACGCCGGCTTTCCTGTAATTTTTTTCCCGGTTTTGGGGTCTTCTAAATTAAAAGTAAAGAATACCGAATCTGTGTCTCCGTAAATATATTCAGCTTTGGTTCTTACCAATCCATTTGTTTCACTTTGGTATTCTCTGTCGCCATATACCTCTTCGATCATACGGCGAGCATAAATAATCATCATTCTGCCAGTAGCCGTTGTGGATGCGGCAACATCTTTTTCGTAAAAGGTCGATGTCCTTGAACCACATTGTCCATATAATGAATTTGCAGTCACTTTATACCCTAACTGTCGTTTATCCAATATATTTTGCATAAAAGGGTCTTTTTCGGTTTTGATCATTTTGCGCGTGTCCTTTCTGGCTTTCAATAATTCTTCCAGAATGGACGGCATAATCCCCTTTTTATTATCTGGAAATTGAGCCCATCGGCAAATCATTTTACCTACCTTTGTTTTCTCTGCTTTGGATGTGGGATTCTTACGGATATATTTATAAGTATCGAATTCTATATCTATATATTGATAATCGGGTAAATTATCATACAGGAAATCACCCTTCGCATTCGTTTCTCCTTGAATATTAATAAGTGTGCCCTGTAAATCATATTCTTTGCTCCATACTTTGCTATCGTGTGAATAGTTTTGACTAATCATTGACGACGGATAAAGGGACGAATAATCTACACAAGCTACCGGATTGTCCATATACATAGAACATTTGGGAGGTAATACAATCGCGCCTTCGTATCCCTCCGCCTCTTTGGGTTTTTCCACATCCGGCATCAATGTATCTTTATCTCGGCATTTTTTGGCAACAAAACTCGTGAGCTTTATGCCCTGCCCACGAAACACTAAGAAACTAATCGGAACACTGCAAATGCGAGACATCTCAATATATCCAGTCAGTACATCTATCTTATTCATCAAATGATGAACCAAATTGCAATCTTGAATACAATATTTTGCGACAATCGCTCGATCTGCTGAATCGCCGTCTGTTAAGCGGAAAATATCTTGCGGAGATACATCGTCTTTTGCCATCCCCCATTTAATGGACTTTGTGTTGTCAATTTCATAATGGCCTGCAATCAAAATCACATTGTATTTTTCTTCTTCTTCGTCGCGACCATATTCGATATCTAGCACCTTGAACTTTTTACCATTATCGTAATAATCACTCGTGAATCCGGTTATTTCGATGTGAATAAAATCACCAGTATGTAAACCCATCAAATTATGACTGTACAATTCCATACAATCCCCATATGTAGCGTGTTCGATGTTTTTAATTTTTTTCACACTGTCGCTAATAAATTGGCCAGCAACGTCGTCCAATTTATAGGACGATAAATTGAAATCGCGGCGGAAATACGCATACATATCTACTTGTAATCTTCCAATCATTTTTACATACCGCAAATCATATTCACCGCTCGCTAGTTGGATTTTGGTATGCTGCAAATTCAAATTCGTTGGATCGTTTCTGTCTTCAGTTATGCATACATCGTCTAATTTACGGGATAACATCAAAAAGTCGTTATGGCAATGATTTTCAAGCGAGCGGCGAAACATAAATTCATAATCAAAACCAAAGATATTATAGCCAATAATGATATCCGGATCTTCTTGTTGTATCAACTTCGTCCATTTCAAAAGAAGCTCCCGCTCGGTGTTCACTGTCTCAATCACTGCTCCCTCTACATTATCGCAACTGTTTACAACCAAACAATGATTCAAGTAGGGTTCTTTCTCTCCGTATTTTAAAAACGTTGATCCGATGAAAGTAATTTCGTCGCCTTTCAATCGCGGACAAACCAACGTTAATGCTTCGTCGATAAATTTTATTTTGTCGTCTCTGTCATACTGTTCTTCTACTAAAATATCCATTATGGTAGTCGTTTTATTGATCTTGCTTTTTTTTTCATATTTTTTCTTATAAGAAAACTCGGCATTCTGGGAATGATCCACTTTTTCGCCATTTGCGTCAAGGGTGCCCTCACTATTGCTCTGGTGATTATCTTTCATACTTTCAATCCATTCGTCTAATTTAATCAAATCATTATTGTTTTCTTCTGTTTCCTTTTTTGCTTTATCTAATGATTTAGTTAATAAATTTTCAATTATTTTGTTTACCTTTGATTCTGATGGGGGCAATTTGGGATATACCACATCTATGTCCTCTACTTTACCATAACCAAATCCGGCCCTTATAATTTTTTTCAATAGTAGCTCACCGCTCTCTTGATCAATATATTTTAATTGTGTCAAAAATATATCTACTAATTGTGTAGTTAATCGCTTATACGTTTTTACAGGTAAAGGGAAATCCCCGTGGCTACTACTTGCCTCTATGTCAAAACTACATATCTTATAGGGCACTACAGTTTCCTTTTCGGGCAAAGACACCACATGCGTACACGAGGCAATGTACTCATATTTACACGTAGTCGTCTTAACCGTGGTGGTTTGTACCCGAGATGTATTTATTGAAACCCAGCCGGAAGGGCTGATATTATTAATATGAAAATAACGTAATAATGGCGGGATATTTGATTCATACAGTTCTAAATCTACATTGTTAAAGCGAATGTTTTTGCGAATGCGTTCGTTTTGCTTCTTTCCGTCAACTAAATACTTCGATTCTTTATAAGAATACCAAATGTTTTTGAATTTATTCATTGCAATGGTATTCTTAAACGTCATCTTCACAAACTTGTGTTTCCCTCCGCCACTAAACCCGTATAATTTATGATGATCTACAAGATCATAAGAAATCAACGAATCTTGATAATACTCTCCGCTACCACCTAACAATGACACCAAATGATCAACCATGTTATTTACAGTTGACTTGTTCCAATTATCTCCAACGCGAATGTAGAAGAACGGAGTATAATCATTCACGAAAATGCAACACGTTTCGCCCTTTTCGTTAATACCAAATATTTGAATAATAAATTCCTTGTTATCCCGGCGACAAGGCACGTCTTCCTCCGATTCAGACTCGTCCTGTTCATTTACCTCATCATATATGTGAAAATCAATCAAACGGAATTGCCGCTTGATTGTAGGCTTTCTTGCCTTTTTTACTACCGTCGACATGGAAATGTATAACGGATATTATTTAGATTGGTTTATAAGTATTTTTATGATACTTATAAAATCAATTTTTATACCATCGAATTGATCAATTAGCTATTGTTTGCCTGCCCATTGAATTAAACTATCGGTGTCTCTATTTCCCTGGTATTGTTCAAATCTACCCTCTATTAATTTTCCCATTGTCGGATATCCAGCGGCTCGAATATCCTCCTCTATTACATATTTTTTATTAATATCATCTAGTTTGTATAATTCTTCACTTTCTATAGTATGAATGTCGTTTTTATTATATTTATTATGAGCAATCAAATGATCACTCATTGAATGCCATCCGGGCAACATATGTTTACAGTGTCCACACCACGTTGCGTGTATTAATACTAGTTTAGGACGATGCTGTTCTTTATTTACAACCGGGGGAGGCAATAATGGTTTTTCATACATCGAAAATAGATTTGAAAACGTATTAAGTTCAGGCGCTTGTGCTTCCTGTGTTTTTTTTTTCTTGTTTTTCTTTGTCTTGGTTTTAGAACTAGTCTTTGATTTGGTACTTGACTTTGATTTGGTACTTGACTTTGATTTGGTACTTGACTTTGATTTGGTACTAGATTTGGATTTGATACTAGCTTTGGATTTGATACTAGCTTTGGATTTTTTCGTGGTATCCATAATTCTATATAATAGCTACACAAAATAATAAATCCTTATAATATATATAAATTAAATGCAAATCAAAAAAAATTTATTCTTACTAGCATTAATATTGACATTCATACTTGGGTTGTATGCTACAATGTTTTTCAAAATAGATATATGTTCAGATTGCAAAGAGAATATGGAAAATGCAAACGATACTGACGAGTCTTCTTGTCCAGATGTATTAATTAAAAAAGACGACCAAATTCTATTGTATAATTCTAAAGATCCTTCTAGTGAGAACAATCCCAGGGTACTTTCTAATTTAGATGAATACATAAAATATTTAGAAACACAAAGAGAGAAGGGTATAAACTGCCCTGTCCTATATTTACAGCAGGAATCAAATGCACAAGGTGAAGATGTATATCGTGTTCGTCCCAGTCCTTTCGAAATGGAAGGCGGGTTGCCGAGTAATGCGAATTTAAGCGAAGGTGATAAAAATAAAATCAATAACGCGATCCGTGTTTTAGATGGACACCGCGATAATGCACAATACAATACAAATCAACACGCGGGGTTTGACGCCCACGGCCAACACGTTGGGGAATATACAGAATTGGACGAATTACATAATAGTACAAAAAAAAATAAACATAGCGATAATCCAATGGACCCAAATTGGGCAGGAACCGAATACACGAAAAATGCGGTAAAATCGGGTAAATATAAGGACAATGAAATTTACAAACCCGTATTTTTTAAACCTAAAACAGTTTACTATCCCGATAAAAACGCTCCTATGGGTGGACCGAAAGATATTTTAGAATAAATATCACCGCATTTTAGTAGTAAACAAAAAATATACAATATTACAAAATGTTTCCAGTGAAATCAATAATTTATAGTCTGATATAAAACGCACCAATTGTGTGTGTAATGATGTTTGAAAATGTTAGACCTGGTTTTTCATATAGCTTTGTCTCATCATATACTGGAGTGGGTTTATTTGCGGCCTTCCTTTCAATATAAATATTGTCAATTACAAACAATTTATATATTGTTGCCATCCTGCTTACCGATTGCACTTGGAAAAACTCCTTATTCTCGATCATATATTCTTCTAGTAATATATCATCTGGCACTATAGACATAATGTTTTTGTTTTTTTCGTTTTGCATAAACAAATCACGTATGGAGTCGCGGTCTAACATTGTATTGTTTTCTATAGTATATAAAATAGATTCATATACCTCATTCATTGTACATTGATCGTCCGTATAACACATTACCGGCTTACAAGAAGTAGTATGTATTTCGAAAAATACTTTCATTGTCGTTTCATATGATAAAATTATGTGAGTATTTAAATAATATTGGGATAATCAATATTATTCAATTTTTAGCATATTCAATGACATAAACTCGGGGTTTACGACGTTTCTCCATTTTCTTTCGATATGGGCCGATCTAATAAAAATAGTCGTATGTTCTCAATACTGCTCTTATTAATCTTTCGGAATTTTCCATTCTTCTCATATTGTATGTCGTTGATACAATCTGGATTTTTTTTTAATTCATCCATAAAATGTGGAAAATGATTGAAATTTTTCATAATTGCCATCGCAGTAGTTGAACTAATCCCTGGTATTTGGCATAACAGTATTTCACCTATATTATCTGGACGAATGTTCTCTTTTTTTATCTTTTTTACCACCTGACAATATCCCGAACTGTTCGGCTCTTTGCTACTAGTATCACAACTATTTTCTACATTATTACTATTTGTCGTTGCTGTAGGTGTGTTATATAATTTCAAAAACGGTTGTGATAAATAATAGGGTATTTTACCTTTTATGAAGGATTTTTCGATTTTATCTGCCGTCATTAATAACCACTCTGCAGTTTCTTTGATAGTACTTGTTTTGTACGTACTGAACCCTTTGAAGTAATGCAAAGAAGTGATCGCTGAATAAATTGTTTTCTTTTCCAATGATGTTCTTACCTGTGAAAATAACCCTTCTATTAAGTAGACAATAGAATGCAACGGATACCCACTTGAATGCATAAGCCGATAAGATTGCTCTTCATATCGACCATCTTTTATTGATGCTAATAAATCGCTAAATGATTTCCGCTCAATCAATAAAATGTCTTTGTCATCGTCTGTTCTAATTATTGCATCACCCAATGGAAGTACCTCCTTTGATAATACTACATAACTTGGCGTGGGTTGACTACACTGTATTGAATAACATTCATCATATAAGTCCCGTTCTCTTTCGTCCAAAATCAATTTCATTTGGTTCTCAATAAACAATATAATAGCAGTAATTATTATATCGTTTTTTTTAATAAATTAAAAATAACTAGTAGTTCCAGGGCGGACACCAATCGGGCGAGATTGGGAGACAGTAGTCACTAAAGGCATCTTTAACACAGATAATCTTTGACTAGTGCCATTTAACGCAATGGAGCTCCAAGCGCTACGTCCTACTAAATAAGGAAGACCGGCCTTTTTATTTCCACCACCCTGGTTTTGATTTGTAATACTTGCTATAGAAGAAGTTCTCTTTGTTTGACTGTAAACCATTTTTCTTATATATTTACTAAATATATTTTTATCATGCAAATAAAAATTGAATAGAATTTGAATAAAGAATATAGATAGAATTTATCAATACTTATTATTGCTATCTTCATTTTATTTTCAGAATAACATGAATATGGACGAAGATATCCGCATTGAAAAAAATAATCAGGGAATAGAAACCTATATATTTGATCCTTATAACCCCCTAAATAAAGTAATTTCAAAAGATGAAATTCAAAACATTATGACAAAATACAATGTTCCTTATGAACTACATAACTTAGAATTATACAAACGTGCGTTTATTCATCGTTCTTATTTGCGACGACCAGAAGTGGAAAATAAATCAAACAATATTACCATTGCACCTAAACCTGACGATTGTATTGGCCTATTTACTAAGTCAAATGAGCGATTGGAATTCATTGGAGATGGCGTGCTTGAATGTATTACTAAATATTATTTGTATAGACGATTCCCTAAAGAAAATGAAGGATTTATGACTGAAAAAAAAATTGCATTGGTTAAAAATGAATCTATTGGTAGAATGGCTTACGAAATGGGGTTGCATAAATGGGTGGTGCTGTCGAAACACGCGGAAGGGAAGCAAATACGCACGAATTTGAAAAAACTGGGCTGTTTATTTGAATCATTTATTGGAGCTATGTTTTTAGATTTTAATAAAATATCTATACACGACGACGACAAATGGTTTGATAATGTATTTGTTTGCGGACCGGGATTCCAAATGGTTCAAATTTTTGTGGAATCCATTTTTGAAAAACACGTTGATTGGGTATCCCTGATTCGCAACGATGATAATTATAAAAATATTTTGCAGGTAAAAATACAAAAGGAATTCAAAGTCACACCTGATTATTTAGAAGTGCAAGAATACGACCAGGATTCGGGATATCATATGGGGGTATATTTATGTCTTGGACAAAATGTTCATAATCTCAAGCACAACGACGCTATTCCTATTTCCAAATTTGAATCTTATATTGGAATACATCAATATATGTCAGAACAAAGAAAAGCATTCATATTTATGGGTGAGGGTATTCATAAAATAAAGAAAAAAGCTGAGCAGCTTGCCTGCGACGAAGCAATCGGAATACTAAATTCATTTCAATCATCCATCGATTGAGGCCCTTCAATATCAAATAAATATATTGGCATATTGTTGCGCATAAAATAACACTCGCCTTTTTTATTCCAGCAAACTTGTACAGTTTTGATTTCTACTCCACTTTTCCACGCATCTTGTACTGCTTTTTTGTAAATTAAATCTTTATTCGATGGTTGAAAACAGTTGGCGTCATCGCGTTGAATTACAAAACATAATATTGCGCGTTTGTTCGTAGTTTCTACTATTTCTTGTAATTCTTTTACGTGTTTCAATGCCCGTTCACTAACTACTCCTGTGCTATTTTTTCGATAGCCATCTGGAAAATAAGCAATCTTTTCATTATATTGCTTATTTTCTATCTGTTTTGTGTAATTCTTTTTTTCTTTTTTTGGTACATCTACGTAATCTGCCAAAGGTACATTTTTCACTTCCATTACAAATTCACGATTATTTTCATCTATTCCTATGAAATCAAATCTAGAATTGAGTAAAGTTTTTTCTCTTTCATACGAAACAATATTTTCTAATCCCAAAATGCAATCATTTTTTAGTGCATTTTCTGCAATATACTCTCCTAATTTTGGATTGATTCCCACCATTGTTTCATTATCACCATCTTTTAGTAAGCTCATTTCAATACGAAACTGAGTTTTTGCATTTAGGTTAGTCATCTTCGACAAATAGACGAAAGATTGTTTGTCGGCTAACCCACAGCACCCAAGTGATGGCGAATGGCACATATTTTCATCATCTATGCTACTTAATATTTCTACGTCAGCAACATATGGACTCTTACAATATTGAGACGGCCTCTTATTCACAGTTCCTCGATGGATATCATCAAATTTATATAATAACATATTGACTATTCGATAAATCTATTCAATATATTACTTCAAGTATCAATTTTTGATATTTATAACATAAAGTCGGCATTTACATCCTTGGTAATTTAAAACGGCGTTTTAAATCTTCAAGGGTGTAATGCAATACTACCTTTATTTCATTAAAAAATAAATATTCTGAATATTCAGGACATTTATTTTTAATTGTATATTACATTACAAGTTTTCTTTATATAATATATAATGACAGATGTTGAAGATGATACACCTCCTGTGTTAATTATTGCATTAGGTCCTACTGGTTCAGGTAAAGGTTCAATCCCAAGTAAGATTTCTACCTTATTAAAAAAGGAAAAGAAAAAAGAAGATGAATATGAATTTACAAATATATTGATAGATGATTTAGTTGAAAATCATAAAAATTATAAACAAGAGGTTAGTAAAATACTTGAAGAGTTGCAAAAAAATCACGAAGCAGGGTCTGATCCATTTAGTATAAATAATCTTCGAAACAAAGATATATTGAAAAAATTTAATAAAGCATATTTTCAAACAAGAAAAAAGGTATATTGTAATGAAGAAAAGATAAGCTGTGATAAATTAGATGATAATAATTTGGCAGAAGCCTTAAATGGTGGAAAAAACATTGTATTTGAGTCTACTGGTGAATATTTTCCTAGTTGGTTATTTAAAGTACATAAAAATCAATTGAATAAACATAAATATGAGATTATTGTGTCATATTCAGTAGTTGGTTTATGCGAATTGATAAAAAGAAATTTTACAAGAACTCAAGAAACAATAAAAAAATTTTTAGAGGATAAACACAATAAAGCACCACGTTTACCTGATATGAACCAAGACAAATTTAAAGGGAAAGTGAAACGAATTATAAAAACTTTTAAAGAGACAGTGGACAAACAAAAAAATATATGTACTGAACAATTTACTGAATGTGCAATTAGAATAGTAGTATTTGATAATAATACTACAGATAGTAGTAAAATGTACGATAGTAAAGAAAACATACAAGATAATGATAATAATAATGATAAAGTACAAAAAATTATAAATAGTTATAATGCTAATGTTGAACGGTGTGAAAGGGAAGGCAAAGGAAAAAGTAAGAAATCTAAGAAATCCAAGAAATCCAAGAAAAGTAAAACAAGAAAGAATAGCAGAAAAACGAATCGTCGTCGCTAATTAAATTGTTCATAAATATTCTGAATATTCAGGATATTTATTGTATATTATGCAAATAAAATACTAAATCCAATAATTGAATTCAATAAAAAATGAATAATATAAACTGTTTGTATTTTACTCAATATCAACATAATCTGATAAATATATATTATATTATAAAATATATGGATTGGTCCTATAATAAAAATCGAATGAATTCAGTAATGGAAACTTTGCTGCAACCTCCTAAGAAAAAAAAATGGTATGAATATTTTTTATGTGATATATGCAGGAAAAACAACATACGTCAACATTTGAAATAATGTTGAGTTGGGCTTGAAAATCAAAAATGACACGATGAATCTCTATTCCCGGGATAGATTTGAATGGATGACATCATACATCCTGCTACATATAATATGATCATACTTAATTATAATAATAGAATACTATATATATCGAAAAAATGTTAAAATTTTCCCAAAAGACTTCATTGGAAAAAAAAAAAAAGGACAAAAATAAATGTCCATTTTTGAAAATCCAAATGAAGTCTTTTGCAAAAAAAAACACATTTTTTCATTTAAAGCTTTATGCTTTCAATACAAAATAAATAATTATGGATTGGCTGCACACTTTTTTATTTATTATTTATTTTTAAAATAATTTAGGATTTTTTCTGTTAACAAATTATTAACATTGTTAACAAAAAATGTCCTATAAAAATCCTAATTATTTGATATGTGAAAAATGCAACTATAAAACGGTATATAAAAAAGATTTCAATAAACACCTAACGACTGCAAAGCATAAATCGTTAACATTTGTTAACATAAAACTCCTATCTTCGTCGAAAGACCATATATGCAGTTATTGTAGTAGAGTATATCGATCTAGAGTGGGTTTATGGAAACACATACAAAAATGCTCGTCTTGCAAAACTGATATAGCGGAGTTAAACCGCAACCAAGAAAGCAGTGCGTCGCATTCTAACTCAGGTACCATTTTAGAGCTTATCAAACAAAACCAGGATTTTAAAAGCCTTATAGTAGAACAGCAGAAGGAAAACCAAAGTCTACAAAAACAGCTAATCGAGGTTGTAAAAGATGGAAAAACGATCAATAACACAACTACTAATAATAACAATCAAAAATTTAATTTGAATTTCTTTTTGAATACAACGTGTAAAGATGCAATGAACATGTCGGATTTTATTGAAAATATGAATATTAATTTAGATGACCTAGAGAACATTGGCAAAAACGGGTATGTAATGGGTATGACAGATATGATTGTATCAAAAATAAAAGAATTAGATATTACAAGACGGCCTTTGCATTGCACGGACTTGAAACGGGAAACCGTATATATTAAAGACAACAACGAATGGTCAAAAGATACGGCGGAAAATTCAAAGTTGCACGAAATGATTAGCTGCGTGGCAAAACGAAATTGCGCGACCATTCCATTATGGAGAGAAGAACACCCAGAAAGTATGAAGGTGGATCACCCACAATATGATTTCAGCATTAATATGATGCGAAATGTATTAGGGGATATTGGGTCTGAACAAATACGATTAGATAATAAAGTTATCAAGAAAATGTCAAAACATATACTCGTTGGAAGAAATGTGAATGATTGAAATATTTAATTGCGTGTAAACAAAATAAAACCCGAATGATATAATATAGTATTACAGATGGAAAATTTTCATTATATTACTATTGCGACTCAACCTCATCCGATATTGAGCAATATTCAAAAACGAGTAGAAAAAAATGCAGAAAAAATCATTGTTTTGGGCACACAGGAAAATCGCCCAATTGGGTGGAATGCAACCGCCAATTTTGGCGTCAAGTTGAGAGAAGTGCAACAGTTTGTTATGCAGAATACAATCAACGAAAATGATATTGTCCTCTTTACGGATGCCTACGATGTCATTTATACTGGCAATAAAGAAACCATACTGAAGCGCTATCATAACTTCCAAAAACCGATTGTGTTCGGTTGTGAAATGGATTGTAGTCCAGACCCAGATATGAAGATTCATTATAAAAATAAAGAGGTTCAATTTCCATATTTGAACAGCGGTATGTTTATTGGTCGCGTTTGGGCTATCAAAAAATGTATGGAGAATTATTTGTACAATGATACAAACGACGATCAACGGTTCTGGACAAAACAATTTTTAACACACCCCGACTTGATAGAATTAGATTATGAGAATCAACTGTTTTTGAACACCCACGGATTGGACATTGAAGACATACGGTGGAATAGAAAAGACGCTTTTTATAAGGGAACGACCCCCCAATTTGTGCACGTGAACGGGCCGGTCAAATCCGATTTGAATCATTTTATGTAGTATATCATAAAGTATACTTAGTAAACCATAATAAACAAATCTTTATAAATAATATATAAAGAGACCTTGACAATAATGAGTTTACAAGTTGACCATGAAGAATTTGAAAAGATCCTAGAAAAAGAGCAGCAAAAGAACAAAGGTGATGTCTGGATCAAATTAGATAGACGAACACGTAAATCTAAATTGCAAGAATATGCAGACAGATACGGAAAGGAACAAAATATGATTTCAAAGGAAATCATTCAGTTGAAGAACTTTTTATTTGGATGTTTGGATAAAAATAAACTGAATAAATCAAAAGATGTGGTATATAACAAAGAAGAGCGTATTATTTTATCTATTCCAGCGTTGCATTTAAACCCAGTCACGAAGAATTATACGTTGAAAATAATGGATACAAAGCGTGTATCTACATTGAAATCTTTAACCCCAAAACATCACGATACCGTCGCAAAAGAAAAAATAGAGTGACCAATGCATATACATTGTACTTCTTCAAATAATCAAGGGTAGAAAGGGTATAAATATTTTTTTGTATCAACATATATAATTAACAATGATTTTTTTTACCAAAATTATCCATTTCATAATGGCAACCACGAAGCTTCGGTCGATAGACGAGTCTCACGGCATAATGCACAGCTTACAAACACTACATAATGCATATGCGATTGTGGATAACGAGAAGTACAATATTCCCGAATTAAAAGAACAAGAGAAAATTATTTATGTTGCGGCTGCTATTCACGATATGTGCGATAATAAATATATGCCCGAAGATGAAGGAATACGAAAAATAGATGAACTATTGATTGAATATTTGGAATTAGAAGAAATGGATATTGTACACGAAATTATAGGGAAAATGTCCTATTCCAAAGTTAAAAAAAATGGATTTCCTGATATGGGGAAATATCAGTTCGCCTATAACGTAGTAAGGGAGGCTGATCTCTTGGGGGCTTATGACTTCGACCGCGCAATGGTGTATCATTTGTATCAAAAAAATAGCGATTTGAATGATGCATACTTTGATTCAATGCAACTATTTTTGACCAGAACATTTCGACACGAACACGACGGATTGCTCACGTTTGACTATACGAGAGTCAGAGCAAATGAATTGAAACCCGAATCATTGAAACAGATGAAGAACTGGAGACGTATCATTCATATGAAATAAGGCAGTCTAGCGCGTTTTGTATTGCCCGTTATTGAACGACGTAAATGAATAATTCGTATACATATAGAGATTTAAATATATATATACAAGTATAAGATGAACATAAACAAAGGCTCGATGAATGCCGCTGAAGAGTCGGTGAATGACATTGAAGAGTCATTGAGCGCAATTGAAGAGGCGTTGAGTGCCATTGAAGAGAATATGAATGCAATTGAAGAGGAAATACCACCCAATCCATTATCAGAAAATGAATGGGTAGCACTCTATGAAATGATTGATGAATTGGTAGTAGAAATCATTGAACATAATATATTGCGCATTTCTAATGCAAATGTGTATAAAGAGATATATGAAGCGGTTTTACTAGAATTAGAGGCAAATTTCGACAGTTTATTTGACGAAAATGATGTGATTGACGAGGACGTGCAAGATTTAGTAGAACAAATTATTGATATGGAAATGGAACAAATGGATATTCCCAAACGTTCGTTATCTATGACGATCGACACCCTGGAAAATATGAATGAAAACACACAAGAAACGATTACAGAGCAACTTACTATTTTACGTAATATTCCGCAACCTCAGCAAAAAACAAAAGAATGGTACGAGTTTCGATATAATTTGCTAAGTGCTAGCAACATTTGGAAAGCGGTGGGCAGTCAGGCACAGCAAAATAGTATTATTTATGAGAAATGTAAGCCATTAAATTTGGGGGGAAATTCTATGATAACAAGTCATTCTTTGCAATGGGGGAATAAATATGAACCTCTCTCGACAATGATATACGAAGATATGTACCAGACAAAGATTGAAGAATTTGGATGCATACAACACCCCACCCATACATTTATAGGAGCGTCCCCCGATGGTATCAATGTAGATATGAATAGTCCACGTTATGGGCGTATGTTAGAAATCAAGAATATCGTGAATCGAGATATTACTGGCATACCCAAACTGGAATACTGGATACAGACGCAAATACAAATGGAAACCTGCAATTTAGATACCTGCGATTTTGTTGAAACCAGGTTCAACGAGTATACCCGCGAAGAGTTTTATCAGGATGAGAAAAGCGAATACAAAGGTGTTATCTTGCATTTTGTGGAACGTATTCTAGTAGAAGATATATCTAGTAATAATGCGGTATATAAACCGACCAAAAGTGCATACCGTTATCAACCATTGTCGCGTGAAAATACCGCAGATTCAATACTGTTATGGAGTGAGCAAATGAAAGATGAAATGAAAATGGAGAATTATGTATTGTTTGACACGCTATATTGGTATTTAGATGAATTTTCTTGTGTATTGATTCAACGAAATCGTTCTTGGTTTGCGAATGCAATATCGAAATTAGAAGCGGTATGGAATATTATATTGAAAGAGCGCGTGGAAGGATATGAACATCGCTCTGCAAAAAAGAGACAACCTAAGGCTGGTATATCTATGAACAGCGAAACGAACGCGTATGTTGGTAACGTAGGGAAAAAGTCGTCTATTTGTTTAGTACGTTTAGACGAAAATGGTGATCAAATATAAAAAATGTATCAATAATTTATATGAGTTTTATTGAACGTGTTCAAGGTCTTTTACATACAATAAGTAGTAAAGTTCAAGAAGCTATTTCGACACTTCGAAATAAAGCGGAGGATGCGAGTAAAGACCCAGAAAAACCGCCAGCTCCATTACAATCTGGAGGCAGGCGAAAGAAGAAACAAATGACGAAGCGTAAGAAAC
>Ga0206130_10003908_pt1 | contig 18892 bp, 17 predicted proteins | sample Helgoland_Spring_9_FD_148637 | JGI IMG/M metagenome (GOLD analysis project Ga0206130, IMG submission 148637) | Pelagic subsurface seawater microbial communities from Kabeltonne, Helgoland, North Sea - Helgoland_Spring_Bloom_20160512_1 | ecosystem: Environmental > Aquatic > Marine > Epipelagic ... | reverse complement strand
AAACAATAGATTGCTAATCTTCAAAAAAGACAAAAAAAATACCGACATTGTTATAATAAGTATTTTACTGTTTTGAAAATCAACAGCCAAAGGCAAAACTTCACATTATGAATCGTTTTTTCTATATGAAAAGTTATTTACTCATTTTTCTAAGCTCCTTTCTTTTTGTTGGAGCATCCCCATTGCATGCTGAAGGTTCAGAATTAGTTTTAAGCGCTGATTCTTGTATCTATACCCTTGATCTTTTTGATTCACTTGGTGATGGGTGGAACTCTAATTCAGTTACTGTTACATCTGGAAGTAATTCATTGAATGTAACATTAGATGCAGGTACTACAATTTCATTCGATGTAGTGGTATACGATGGTGAACCATTAACAATAGAATACCTAGAAGGCGGTTCTACCAATGTTGATGGGTCATTTAAATTATATAATCATTTTGGTGGAGAGGTTTTCGCTAGTGGATTTAATCCAGATTATGGAATACTTTATAGCGATTTGGCTGACTGTTCTTGTCAAGATATTGATCTTTCTACTGTTGTAAGCACTGCATTTATTGATAGTGTTTTCATTCAATGGACAGATAATGGTTCGGACTCTTACAATATTGAATATGGTCCTGTTGGTTTTCCATTAGGACAAGGTGCTGAAGTAAGTACAATTACTAATTCTATTGGTATTGCTCCTTTAAACCCTGGGCTTAATTATGAGTTTTATGTTACCAGTGATTGTGGAGATGAATTCACGCTGTCGGATCAAGTAGGTCCAGCGTTTTTTCAGACGGAATTTGATCCAAGTTCTGGAGGTGGTTCATGTGACTTCACTCTTGATTTATTTGACTCTTTTGGTGATGGATGGAATGGTGCTATACTGACTTTAGAGGTAAATGGAGAAGCTACAGATTACACAATTACTACTGGCTCAAGTGCTAGTTTTAATATTACATTATCAGGCAATTCTGTAGTTAATGTTTCCTACGTAGGCGGTTCTTGGGAAAGTGAAGTTACTTATGTGCTTTCTGATCAGGATGGTAATGTGATTCTTGAGAATGGACCTAATCCACCACAAGGAGAAAATATATTTAGTTTTATAGCTTGCCCTAATTGTTTGGGAGCAACGGAATTTAATTTAGATTTTGCCTTAGCAGACTACGCTATTTTCTCTTGGAATGAGCCGCAGGAAGCGGGGAGTTTTGAACTCGAAATCGGTGAGATTGCCTTTGTACGAGGAACAGGAAACTTATTCACTTACGATAGTTCGACGCTAGAAGCTGAGGTAAATGGATTACAAGAGAATACTTACTACTCTGCATATCTGACATATTATTGTGCAGATGGAGATGTAGGAACGACATACGGACCAATTATGTTCAAGACCAGTTATTATATTGATGTTGGTGTTTCTGATTTCTTTGACCCGAGTGAGGTGGATTGTGAAATCGAAGTTGGTAACGGAATTATGGTTGAACTTAAGAATTATGGTCAAAACCCGCAGTCACTTATCCCAGTTAAATATGCTGTGAATGGTGAAGTTGCAGATATTGAAATTCCATTCGATGGTTTCTACACTGGAGTTATTGGTTATGGTTTCAATGATGGTTTTGTATTTGATGAGCCTTATGATTTCTCTCTTCCGGGGACTTATTATATCAGAGCATGGACAGAGCTTGAGGAGGATCTTAATACAGTAAATGATAGTTTTGAAGTGCTTGTTAAAACAGCTAATTACCTCCCTCTAAAGGAAGATTTTGAATTGATTGCTCTTCCTGATGGATGGACAACAAGCAGCACATTTGGATTCTTTCCAGAAGGAGCACACAATAACTCTTCGGCTTGTTGGGGGGTAAACTTGTGGAGTTCGTTCAGTTCTTTGGCTGACCTAACAACTGACAGATATGTTATCTCTGAAGAAGGTGCAGTCTTGTCATTTGATTATCGATATACCTTCTGGTCTGCTGGTACAACTGGTTTTGACATTACGGATAATAAATTGAATGTTCAAATCTCAACCGATTGTGGTCAGACTTATGAAACAATCTATGTAATTGACGGAAGTAATCATGATCCGAGTGCTGAGTTTGCTCTTGTTGAAATTCCACTAGATGACTTTGTTGGAGAAGCTATAAATGTGAAGTTTTTTGCCGAATGGTCAGTTGCAGATTATTGGCTTGATATTGATAATGTGAATATTGTAGGATGTCCTCCAGGTCTTGGAATATATACTTCGGTAGTTGGGGAGACATATGCAAATGCAGAAAACGCTACAATAACTACTTCTACTCCATTGTTTGGTCAAGAACCATTCACTTATATCTGGAGTGCAGATCCAATAAATAACACACCAGTATTGGATAATATTGGAGCTGGATTTTATGATCTTGCTATTGTTGATGCAAATGGTTGTTCAGAATCGTTTGTCTTTACCGTGAATGAAATTCCTGTAAGTACTGAAGAGGAGGATATTGCTTTCAATGTATTTGATGTGATGCCAAATCCAACTTCAGGACAGATCTTTATCAATATAGAATTGGTAGAACAAGAGGATTTAAATATTGAGCTTTTAGATAATCTAGGACGTGTAATTCGCAGCATCAGAGCTGAAAATGTTCTCGATTGGTCTGAAACGTTAGATATGAGTGGATATGCTTCTGGAATGTACTTTTTAAGAGCTTATTCTGATCAATCAATAATGACTAAGCGAATAATTTTGAATAAATAATAATTTCTATTTATAATTAAAGCCGCAACATTGTTGTGGCTTTTTTTGTCTTTAAGATTAATTAACTTGGATTGAAATTTGTCTGTTCAGACAATAACAAAAATGTATGGGTATGAAGATTGGAATAGTTTGTTATCCAACCTTTGGAGGATCAGGAGTGTTAGCTACTGAATTAGGCCTTGGACTTGCGAAGAAAGGACATGAAGTTCATTTCATTACATATAGAACACCTTTTAGATTAACTGCATTTCAAGAAAATGTATTCTATCATGAGGTTAGTGACCTTAATTATCCACTCTTTGAATATGCACCTTATGAGACTGCTTTAGCGAGTAAAATGGTGGATGTAGTTCTTCATGAGGACTTGGATGTACTGCACGTTCATTATGCTGTACCACACGCCTCTGTGGCCTATATGGCAAAAAAGATTCTTCTTCAAAAAGGAAAGTATATACCAGTAGTTACAACCTTGCATGGCACAGATATTACCTTGGTCGGGCGAGATCCAGCAATGGCCCCTGTAGTTAGTTTTTCAATTGACAAGTCTGATGGTGTAACAGCAGTGTCTCATGCTCTTAAAAAACAAACCTTGGAGGCTTTTGATATTTCTAATGATATCAAAGTTATTCATAATTTTATAGATTTAAACAGATTCTCAAGGCAGAATAAAGAACATTTCAAACAGGCAATAGCGCCAAATGGAGAACGAATATTTATTCATGTGTCCAACTTCCGAAAAGTAAAACGGGTGGATGATGTGATTAAAATGTTTGCGCTTGTAGAGAAAGAGATTTCAGCAACTTTACTCATGATTGGTGATGGTCCTGACCGATATAAAATGGAAGCATTATGTCGCGAAATGGGTCTTTGTGATAAGATTCGTTTTCTTGGTAAGCAAGAAGCTGTAGAGGAGCTATTAGCGATTTCAGATATATTTGTTATGCCTTCCGAAAATGAAAGTTTTGGTCTAGCAGCACTTGAAGCAATGGCATGTCAGGTACCTGTTATTTCTTCGAATGTAGGCGGTATCCCTGAGGTTAATATTGATGGTGTTACAGGTTATATTTCTTCAGTTGGAGATATAGAAGCAATGGCGAAAAATGCCCTATCTATCTTGAAGTCTGAGGAAGAGTTAACCAAATTTCGAAAGGCTGCCTTAACGCAGGCTGAGCGATTTTCGATTGACTATATTCTTCCTCAGTATGAAGATTATTATGCGGAAATAATTCGAACTACAGTTTATGCTTAATACTTAACGAACGATTAATAATTTCCCTGTCGTAGTTCTAGGTTTGTCAAAGTTCTCATCTGAGCTTACAAAGATTAGGTAAACACCAGTCTCTGGTTTTCTTCCTTTAAGATCTCTGCCATCCCAGACAGCTTGTCCACCCAGGGCAATGGTTTCGTGTACTAATTTACCATCAACGGTTGTTATTTTTATTCTGCTATTTTCGGATACTCCTCGTATGGCAATGGGACCATCATAGTCTGGTCTAACAGGGTTTGGAAACACTTCGACTTCACTGTGGAATTCTCCTCCATCTACTGCTTCGCCACGAATAATCAATATGCCTTCACTGGTTCCGATGTATGCTTCTCCATTTAGGGAGTCAAATTTTATGAGCTTTATACTGTTTGAAAAGAGAGGGCTATTATCAATGTCTAGTCTTAATACTTGGTTTTCGCCGGATTCTGATTGAACAAAAATTCCGTTGTCAGTTCCGAACCATTTACGATTTGCTCCATCTATTCCTATGCAATTTATGTTTTCAGTCTCGAGTAGATAAGCGCCAATATTGTCTGTTTCTCCGATCCTAAGTGAACCCTGACAACCGGATTCTTCAAAAATATTTGATGCACAGTCAAAAACAATAGGACCTTCCTGTGTTCCTACCCAAACATCACCATCCTTATCAACAGAGATACAGTTTACTGAATTTGTTGGTAGATTACTGTTGTTGGTGTTTATTGTCCATGATCTATCATCTGATGTACTTAATGGATCTTCGCCAGAATCATAGACCAATACTCCATTACTGCTCCCTCCAATAACAAACCACTTGTAACCATTTTGATCGATGGTCATAGAAAGCAACTGTTTACTTGGAAATAAAAAGTTTTGCCATTCACCACTAGCGGTCAAAACAGAAACAGGATTGTTAGCTCCATAATTAGAAACCCATAAGTTTAGGTCATCATCAAAGCTTAAGTCTGCAATTCTTGTTCTAGTTGGATCTCCGGGGATATTTCCAAGACTTGAATTAGCATCATTGAATATGTTCATCTCGTCTGCTTGGCGATCAAAATGTACTAATCCATCTAAATATGATCCAAAATATATATCATTCGTTATGGGATGCACTTCCACTGAACTTATGTCTGCCAATCCATCTAGATTATCATATCTATTGGAGAAATATTGTCCCCAAGTACCATCTACATAGCCTAGTAGTCCACTAAAGTTGAATAGATAATCATAGTTTACTCCATATCCTCCTGGTGCAATCCATATTTCTTCTCCGTTGAGTTCAAGATCAAATACTCCCTTGTCCAATATATCATTTGAAAAAATGAATTTACAGGAATAGTTTCCATCTATATCGGGTTCAAGGTATCGAAGCGGTCTAAAATTATCACTCAGCCAAATATTTCCAGCTGCATCAGCTATAGCATTTCTGTTCTGACCAAAACAAGTTTCAGACCCCATCTTAATATCTCTAAAGGCTTCAGTGTCTGTTTGGAGATATAGTGGTGCTTGACAGAATTGATCAGCGCATCCATAAGCTACAACTAGTTTGTCATAAGCACTGTTGATATAGATAGGCAGAAAGCTTTCGTCCTCTAACTCTTTTTCAAAGGTGTTTTCATCATAGCTGTATACTGCTTTATTGATTCCTAGGTAAAGCTTCCCTGCATGGCTGTTAAGGGCATATGATTCATAGGCAGCAGGCAGTTCATCACTATCGAGAAAGGTCCATGTGTCAATATTGTCTATGTTAGGATTGTCTTCAGGAGAAAAGAATATACCCTCATTAGTTGCAATGTAGATCTGACTATTGAAAGCACAAGCACTGTATATATTTATGCCTAACTTCCTTGCGGTAAACGAGAATTCTTCATTTGCAATATCAAATCGTGTAAGCCCGAAATTACCAGCGATCAAAACCCCACCTGCCCCATCTAAGCTAACAGCATTAACAATTTTGACACCTTGTGTGAAATTGAAGTTTTTAAGGTCAAGGTTAGCACGAATACCTTCTGGGCCAATCATGTCAATTATGAGCGATTCGTAAATAAGAACAAGGTTTTCAGTTTGCTCATCATAGATGCTATGCTGAATATTAATGTCACTGAGGCCATCTACTCTACTCAATCTAGTTTTTGACTTGTTGGACTTGTCTATTATCATAAGTCCAATGTTTGATCCTATGAAAACATTTTCACTGTCTTGAGTAATTGATACACCAACATTATAGGGTACCATTGCTTTCCATTCGCCAATTCTCAATTCTGAGTCCTGTGCGAATAAAGAAATAGAAATTACTAGCAATGGGAATATGTAAAATAGTCGCTTCATACTTTTATTGATTTACCTAATATTAAAGTAATATTCGATAGTCTATTGTTCTAGGTAGTCGCTTTAAATCTATTTATATAGGGTACTATCCAATAGGTATTTAAATACAGGTTCCGGCACCATATATCGAATAGATCTTCCTGCTTTAATTTCTCCTCTTAAAAAGGAGGCTGAAATATTTAGAAGAGGACCTTTGTTGATGTTTAAATTTGTGTGCTCAAGTTCTGTAGGTACAACTTCTGTTTCAGGTCTTTGATAAACTATAATAGGGTATTCCTTTGCAAGAAATTCTGCATTTTTCCATTTATGGAAGCTTTTGATATTATCAGAACCCATGATCAATGAAAAATTGTGATCAGGAAATTTCTCTCTAAGGAAGATAAGTGTATCCGATGTATAGGAGGGCTTTGGAAGTGCAAATTCAATATTCGAAGATCTTAATCTAGGATTGTTTTCAATGGCTAGGTTGACCAAATGTAACCTGTCGTAATCTGGTGCTAATGAGGCTTTTTTCTTGAAAGGGCTATGCGGACTTACTACAAACCATACTTCATCTAACTTTTGATTTTCCAAAATGCTATTAGCGATAATAAGGTGTCCAATATGTATTGGATTAAATGAACCGAAGAAAAGACCAATCTCCATCTGTTACTTTTTTGCACAAGTTAAACATTATTGGAGACACCTAAATTATTTAGATGATTCATCTAAGGCTATAAGCCATTTTGAGTCTTTATATACTAGATGGAATGTATCAAGATATGTTTCATCAAAGCTTAGATCTTTAATGGTCGTAAAACATATTGCTGTCTCTGCAGCTTCGGTGCACTTTAATTTAAGAAATTGACTCTTACTTTTGATCGTATCTTCTGGAGTGTTAAGCACAAAATGTTTGACTTCATTTAGAAATACCTTTGCTTCCTCGTTTGCAATGTCTTTTGCTTGGTCAAAATGATTATTGTCCATAAAATACTGCCAAGATTTAACTGTGCTTACTGGTGTGTTTTCCTGAAGTAATTGTCTTATCGGTGCGTCTTTGGTATTCTGATCTTGCTTCTTTTTACAAGCAAAGGAACAACTTAAGATAAGGAGGATTATAAATAACTTGATTTTCATTTTTAATATTAATAAAAATCCCAAAAAAAAACTCAAATCAATTTAAGTGATTTGAGTTTTTAAAGTTTTAAAATCCGGAGTCTAGGATTCTATAACTCGCCGGATTGTTTTTTATAAAGTCAGCATAAATACTGTCTTTTGTGCTTTGGATTCCCAGAGCTTCGTAATGAATAACTAAATCCCCCCAGGCTTCTTCTAAGAGGCCTAGTTGTATTTTTGCATCACATTCCGATATTATGCTTGAATAGGTTGTGTCCCACTTATTGACCACATGAAAATCATTGTCAGTGGTGCTACAAATCGAAATGGAAGGATTAATGGATTCAATGACGACTTCTTTAGTGTCCAAGCAATGGATCTCTTCTTTGTTACACGCGAAGCTTATACAAAGCAAAAGCGGTAAAAAATTGATTGTTTTCATTTTAAACGGGGTTTGGGGTTTTTGTTTATTGTTCTAAAAGGGATTACTAAATTAATAGTTATTAGGGATTAAATATTGAGATGTATATTACAAATTGGTTAAGTGAACAATAATTTTTATACAAGTGTCCTTAGTCTTACAATCAATTACCGTCATCGGAAATCGTAAATTTTGGTGGATTGTTCGATAAGAAATCATAATATAGACTGTCTTGTTCACTAATTGTTGAATTCGTTCTGTGTTCATCTAGGATTAGACTCCAAGATGCTTCAAGGTCTTCAATATGAATTTTAGCTTCACATTCTGACATAATTAGAAATTCTGAAGTGTCCCACTCGTGTTCCACTCTGAAATTCATTTCAGATGTTTGACAGATTCTAGCTGATGGAGTGATGGATTTGATGACAACTTGTTTGTTGTCTAGGCATTCTATGTCCTTGTTGGAGCAAGAAAAAAGGAATAGTATACCGATACAAATTAAAATTGCAAAAGGGGTTTTCATACGTTCAATGATTTTGGATACTTATTTTAAAACATTGAGACGTTAATTGGTATTGTGTTGGGCACAAAAATACGAGATTTATTTGTCGAAAAATAGCAAATCAGGCATGATAACACTTTGTTAAATGCAGAAGGTTAGAACGTTGTTTTGTATGGTATGATTTGTGACAAGTGCAATAAAAAAAGGGAAAGACTAGCTTTCCCTTTTTTTAATTTGTTATCAAACACTTAACATGACAGGCATGACTAGCATAAGTATACTTTCGTCTTCCAGTTCTTCAGCTGGAAGTAATATTCCTGCAGTTGTTGGAGAAGATAATTCCATTTTAATTTCATCGGTTTCAAGCACTCCTAGCATTTCTATTAGGAATTTTGCATTGAAGCCTATAGTAAGTGGATCTCCCTCGTAAGAACAACTAAGTTTCTCAGATGCCTCATTAGAAAAATCGAGATCCTGAGCTGATATGTTCATATCATCATTGTTGATGTTTAGAACTACTTGGTTTGTTGTTTTATTAGCATAGATTGCTATCCGCTTCAAGGAATTCTGAAGATCCTGACGATTAGCATGTAGATTGTTCGGATTATTTTGTGGGATCACAGCCCTGTAGTTTGGATAATTCTCATCGATCAGACGACAGCTTAATTTGGTGTGCTCTGATTCAAAGAAAACATTTGACCCATTGTATTTAAGTTCTATTAAATCGGAATTACCTACAATTCCCTTTAGTAGATTTAGGGCTTTTTTGGGAACAATAAAAGATGACCCAGAGGTGATGTCAAGTTCTTTAAACGTGTATTTCACCAATTTGTGCGCATCAGTAGCAACAAGTGTCAATTCATTATTTTCTAACTGAAAATAAACACCAGTCATTGCTGGACGTAGTTCATCATTACTAGTCGCAAAAATTGTTTTGTTTATACCTTGGGTTAGTTTGTGCCCTGGAATAGATAAAGCTGCAGGTCCTTCTGCTTCTGGAATTGTTGGAAATTCCTCTCCATTTTCACCAGCAAGTTTGTATTTACCGTAAGAAGAGGTAATTTCTATGTTAAAATTACTTTCATCTACTTCAACAGTAATAGGTTGCTGCGGAAGGGCTTTTAATGTCTCTAATAGTATTTTGGCTGGTACGGCAACTGAACCGTCTTTATCAGCCTCAACATCCATTTGGGTAGTTATGGCTGTTTCAAGATCAGTAGCTGTTATGATCAGTTGATTTCCCTTAATCGTAAATAAAAAATCTTCAAGTATTGGCAAAACCGGGTTTGAACCAATGGCTCCTCCTGTTACTTGTAATTTTTTAAGTAGATCTGAAGAAGATACGCTAAATCTCATTTTGGTTTATTTTAATTGTGATCTCAGCAGAAATAGCTAAAATACAAACTTAAGCTAAAGCTTTGATTTGAGTACTTATTTTTCCCAACATTTTGTGGATAAACAAAACATTAAAGGGTATTTGTTCTAAATTTGTGATTTAATTACAAAGAAATAGTCTTTTTGTTGAAATATCTCAACAAAAATAAGCTTTAAATGATTGTTTAAGGCCAAAATAAAGCAGCGTGGATAGAAGTAGAGTGCCAGAGATTAAGAATATCAGTGAGATTATCATACCTAATGTTAAAACAGTTGAATTATCAAACGGGATCAAAGTTCATTGCCTTAACTCAGGTACACAAGATGTGCTTAAGCTTGAAGTCGTTTTCAATGCTGGAAGACCAGTAGAATTAAAAAATGTTGCTTCAAGAGCCACTCAGGAGATGCTTAAGGAGGGTACTTCGACAATGAGTAATCATGAAATATCGGAACGTGTTGATTTCTTTGGAACCTATATTGAGAGTACCTTTAATCTCGATGATAATACCATAGGTTTTTATTGTCTGAAGCGTTATTTTAAAGAAATTCTGCCTATCCTTTCAGAGGTGCTATTTGATCCTGTTTTTCCAGAAAAAGAACTCGATGGATGGAAGCAAAATTCAAAACAAAAATTAAAAGTTGATCTTGAGCGTACGGATGTACTTTCTTACCGCACATTGACTGAACAAATATACGGGAAAGAACATCCTTATGGATATAACAGCACTGCCCAGTTGTTTGATAACATAACTAGGGCAGATTTACTAAGCCACTATCAACAATTTTATGTTAGTGGAAATTGTCAGATATTTTTGACTGGGAAAGTAGGTCAGGAGGAGATTGATCTTGTAGAGGAATTTATAGCTGGAAAAATGAAATCTGGGCCAAATTCTAAGGCCCTATTACCTGAGGTATATTCAAGTCCTTCTCGTTTAGTTGTTCCTGTGAAATCAGATGTACAAGCTTCGCTTAGAATGGGGTACCGGCTTTTTTCAAAAGAGCACAAGGATTATAATGACATGTATGTTCTCAATAATCTATTCGGGGGGTATTTTGGATCAAGGCTGATGATGAATATACGAGAGGAAAAGGGATTGACCTACAACATTTATTCTTCTCTAGATACTTTTAAGCACGATGGCTATTTTTATGTGGGTTCTGAGGCTAGCAGTGAGAATGTAAACCAAGTTGTTGACGAGATCAATAAAGAAATGAATATTCTTAAGACTGAACTAGTTAGTGAGCAAGAATTGTTGATGTTAAAAAACTATTTGATGGGAGGTTTCCTTTCAATGTTGGATGGACCGTTCAATGCAGGTGAGGTTGCTAAATCTTATTTATCAGATGGTTTGGATTTTAGTTTATTTGAAAAGTTGATAAAAAGAGTTAACCAAATACAGGCAGAAGATTTAAGAGAAGTAGCAAATAAATATTTAAATGCAAAGGACTTCGATATTGTTATTGTCGGCGATGATTCGGAAAACTAATAGTAGTGTCGTTCTAGAATCCTTTTATTTACTTATTATATTTTAATTTTTTCCTATTTCTTTCGTATGTTTAGTGTTAACGGATTTAATAGATGTTATTAAAGAATAATACATCCTAATTATTTAAAAATTCCGAGAACTACCAAGGTAATTAATGAAATTATTCAAATTTTTTTCACAGGAAATAGCCATTGATCTGGGTACAGCGAATACGCTGGTAATTCAAGATGGTGAAGTGCTTATCGATCAACCATCGATTATTGCACTCAATAGAAGAACAAGAGAGACAGTAGCGGTGGGTCAACGTGCTATGCTTATGCATGAAAAAACCCATGGTAATATAGAGACAGTACGCCCACTTAAAGATGGCGTTATTGCAGATTTTGATGCAGCAGAAAAGATGATCAAAGGTTTCATCAATATGATAACAGCTAGAAGAAGTTTCTTCTCGCACATGAAGATGGTTATCTGCATCCCCTCTGGTATTACAGAGGTAGAAAAAAGAGCTGTATTTGATTCTGCTGATCATGTAGATTCTAAAGAAACCTATCTTATTTATGAGCCTATGGCAGCAGCATTAGGTATAGGTCTTGATGTTGAGGAGCCAGTCGGGAATATGATAATTGATATAGGCGGAGGTACTACAGAAATTGCTGTAATTGCCCTTTCTGGAATAGTATGTGATCAGTCCATCAGAATTGCAGGGGATGAGTTTACACTCGACATAATGAATTATCTTAAGAAGCAGCATAATCTATTGATCGGTGAACGTACTGCTGAACAAATCAAAATAAAAGTAGGTTCGGCATTGACTGAGTTAGAATCACCGCCAGAAGATCTTGCTGTCAATGGCAGGGATCTTATGACAGGAATTCCTAAACAGATTTATGTAACATTTAAAGAAGTTGCAGAGTCATTGGATAAGTCAATTTCCAAGGTAGAGGATGCGATTATGAAGGCTTTAGAAGCCACTCCTCCTGAGTTGGCGTCCGATATTTATCAAACTGGCTTGTATCTGACTGGTGGAGGTGCATTATTGCGTGGACTTGATAAGCGAATTTCTTCTAAGACAAAATTACCAGTTCATGTCGCAGAAGACCCATTAAGAGCTGTAGTTCGAGGTACGGGGATTGCCCTTAAAAATACAGATCGATTCACCTTCTTGATCGATCGCAGAAATAACTGACAAACGGATTTCAAGAAAGAGAATAATATTTACTAGCTATGCGTAACCTTATACTTTATCTGCTTAGATATGGGAGTTTCGTACTTTTCTTACTCCTAGAAGGTATATGCATATTCATGTTGGTCAACTACAACGATTCTCAAAAAGAGATTTTTCTTAACTCTTCCGGTGATCTTAACGGAAGAGTTAATTCATTTACGCACAGAGTTGGCGAGATATACGGTGCACATAAAGAGCTAGACTCTCTAGCAACCGTTGTCCGTGATTTAAGGACGCAAAATTTGTATTTGATTTCATTGCTCGAAGAAATTGAATTGACTGATACACTTGCTGTGGATACAAGCTTTTCATATAAAGCAGCTCGAGTTATTCAAAATAGTACAATTAAAAGTAATAATTTTATAACAATCAATAAAGGCTCAAATCAAGGTGTATATCCTCGTATGGGCGTAGTTACTGATGATGGTATAATTGGTGTAGTTCGAGATGTATCTAATAATTTTTCTACGGTAATGTCAATATTACATAGACAATCTCAAGTCTCCTGCACGATCAAACATGCAGCATTTTTTGGAAATCTAAAATGGACTGGCTTAGATCCATCTGTTGTTTTTTTAGAGGATATACCCAAGCATGCGGATGTGGAGGTCGGAGATACTATCCAAACATCTGGCTATTCAAGGCACTTTCCTGTAGGATTAGATGTGGGGAAAGTACAAGATATTTCCCTAAGCCAGGGTTCAAACTCTTATACAATACAGGTTCAGTTATTCAATGATATGAATAACTTGGAGGTTGTCTACGTGCTGGAAGATCAGCAGGCTGAAGAACTTGATAGCTTGTTAATAATTATTGAAAATGAATAGCAATACACTTCCTCATATATTTAGGTTTATAGGTCTGTTCATTGCACAGGTGCTAGTTATCCAAAATATTGAATTTGAAAGAGGCGTTCTAAGCTATGTCCATCCAATGATCTATCCTTTATTCATAATCTTATTGCCGATTAAAACCCCAGTTCCTTTAGTTACGGCTTTAGGTTTTACAATGGGGCTTATGATAGATTATTTGTATTCCTCTTTTGGGATGCATGCTGGCGCAGCAGTTTTTGTTGCTTATACGCGCTCCTTTGTGTTGAATTTTTTAGAGCCAAGAGGAGGTTATAATGTCTCCTATAGTCCAAATGCTAAACGATATTCAATACGATGGTTTTTACAGTATTCCGCAATAATGTTATTTCTACATCATGTATTTTATTTTTCGCTGCAGTTCTTTGCTCCAGTATACATTGTACCTATACTTTTAAATACCATCGGTTCGATGATTGTTTCGTTCATGTTGGTTGCATTCTTCCAGATTATTTTTGATCCACAAGACTAAAAAATAGAATAGAAGTGACCAATAATCGTAGCATAGTCATCCAAATCATATTCTTTGTATTCGCTGTAGTTCTAATAGTGAATGCTTTCTACTTGCAGGTTTTGGATGAGTCTATCCCAAATAGAGCAGTTTCTACGGTTACAGATAATATAGAGATCTATCCTGCTCGGGGTTTGATTTACGATAGAAATGGGGAGTTGATGGTTGTCAATGAGCAAGTATATGATATCAAGGTAACCTACAACTTTCTTGAGCCCACTATGGATACGCTCCGGTTTTGCGAATTTTTAGGAATTAGTAGAGCAGAGTTTGAGAAGCGAATGGATATTGATTTTAGAAATGAACGGTTTAGCAAGAGAATTCCTTTTACTTTCTTGAGCACGATTTCTTCCGCTCAAATCACAGCACTAAAAGAAAGTTTGCATGAATTTCCAGGTTTTTCGATACAAAGAAGGAATGTTAGAGGATATCCGCATAGTTCAGCTGCTCATATATTAGGATATATAAGAGAAGTCAATCGAGCAGAGGTGGATGCAGATGATAATTTTGATGAAGAAGGTATTAGGATATATGAGTCAGGGGATTATATAGGAAGTGATGGATTAGAGTCTACCTATGAACCTTACCTAAAAGGTGAAAAAGGGCAGCGTGTGGTATTCAAGGATAGACTCGGAAGGGAAGTAGGAGATTATAAGGAAGGAGCAATGAATTATGACCCGATATCAGGTGCTGATATTCATACTTCTATTGACCTTGAATTGCAGGCATATGCGGAAACTCTTATGAATGGCAAGAAAGGTGCTGTTGTAGCTATAGAACCAGAAACTGGAGAAATCCTGTGCATGCTTTCATCGCCCTCTTATGATCCAGGCCTTTTAACAATTTCTAAGGAGCGGGGTAAGAACTTCCAAAAGCTCAATAAAAATCCGAATAATCTATTCTTCAATAGGTCATTGTCCGCGCAATATCCACCAGGTTCTACACATAAAATGTTAGTAGGTCTTGTTGGGATGCAGGAAGGCGTAATATCCCATGATCAATACATACCTTGCCCAGGCTATTATTCTTACAACAATTTTGTAGGTAAATGTAGAAATCACCCTCCTACTCATAATATAGGGCGTGCGATCCAATTTTCTTGTAATACTTATTTCTGGCATACCTTCCAGAAGATAATCGATAAAGGAGGATCTAGTAATGACGAAGCCAACCTAGACAAATTCTACACATATATGAGAGAATTTGGCTTAGGTCAAGAGTTGGGTGTAGATCTTCCCGGCGAAGAGGACGGCAAGGTGCCGAATGCAGCTTTCTACAATAAGATCTATGGAAAAAATAAATGGTATTCTACCTTTATTATCTCTTTAGGTATAGGCCAAGGAGAACTTTTATTAACTACACTACAGATGGCAAATATGTCCTGTCTGCTGGGGAATAGGGGCTATTACAAAACTCCACATCTTGTAAAACGTTTTGAAAATACAAGTTTAGATTTTCCTAAAGACAGTATTGCTGTATTCCAGTCTTCTATAGATAAACAACATTTTGAGCATGTGGTGGATGGTATGAAGTTAGTTGTTCAGGCAGGAACTGGTAGGCAGGCACAAAATAATTTCACTCCGATTGCGGGAAAAACTGGTACTGTTCAAAATAAGTTTGGGGAGGATCATTCTACCTTTATTGGCTTTTCCCCAACTGAACGTCCAAAAATTGCTGTGGCTGTATATGTTGAAAATGCAGGAGGAGGTGGAACTTTTGCTGCACCCATTGCTGGTTTAATAATGGAGAAGTATACAAATGGGGAAATCTCTAAGCAAAAGAAGTGGGTCGAAGAAAGAATAATTAACAGTATATTAATTAAAGAAACAGAAGCTACAGATGAGAATTAGTGCAATTGTTGCGGTTTCCAAAGGAAATGTAATCGGAAAGGATAATGGCATCCCTTGGTATTTGCCATCAGATTTCAAATATTTCAAAAAGACCACATTGGGGCACAATATTCTCATGGGAAGGAAATGCTTTGAGTCAATAGGTCGCCCCTTGCCAAAGCGAACTAATATTGTGATCACTCGTAATCCATATTTTATGGCTTCGAATATTTTGGTGTTCAATTCGATAGAAGAGGGTATTGAAGCAGCTAAGGCAAATGGTGAAGAAGAGTTGTTTATTATTGGAGGAGGTTTGATCTATGATCAGACCGTACACCTTTGGGATAAGTTGTATTTGACAGAAGTTGATTTAGATGTGCCAGGAGATGTGTTTTTTCCTGAAATCAAGTCAGAGGAATGGGATCAGGTATCCTCTGAACACCATTCGCCTGACGAAAAAAATGAATACGCCTACACATTTAAAGTATTTACTCGAAAGACCTAAATCCAAGCAATAGCTGCCGCTTTTTCAAGGTTGTTTTTTGGATCCTTAAGCAATTCAGCTATATAGGTATGTATCGCTTCTGTATGGTTTGCTCCCGCTATTAATTTCTTAACAGATGGGTCAGATTTGGCAGTTTCAATAGCTTCTTGTGATGGAATAGTTTTTATCCCTGCAAGCATGCCGAGTTCATTTCCTCTAAGTACAGTACTCGTCTGTATTTTAGCAGGTAGTTTGTCAAAGCCGATAGTTATTTCTGTCACACTTTGAACAATAGTTTGTATAGCATCTCCACTCGCTCTCACATAGTAGGCCCTTCCAAGTCTTCCCATCAGATCAAGTTTGTGGGGATTGATCCTATTGTTTTCATCTACAACATGCTCAGCAATATGCATCAGTACCACTTCACAAAGGATTAGGTGTCCCGCTCCTCCATGATCTCCAAGGGTTATGATTTCCTTGACTTTACACTCCATTTGGACCGGACTTTCCTTAACGCGAAAAGGTCTTACTTTTTCAGATGGAATTGTATTCAAACCAGCCTTCTCAAACTCATTGATATTAGAAGGAAATTCTACCGATGTTACAGCCATCTGTCGCACTATGTCGTGATTGACAACATTAATAACGACCTCCTTTGTGTTCATGACATTGGATAAGGTATCTTTTGTTGTGTTATTTAAAACTCTTCTATTTGAGGAGAAAACGAGAATTGGTGGATTTGAGCTGAATGCATTGAAGAACGAGTAAGGTGCAAGGTTTGGATTTCCCTCCTCATCTACTGTACTCACAAAAGCAATAGGTCTTGGAGCAATAGATCCTACTAAAAACTGATGTAAGTCTTTAGTTTTTGTTTCTTCAGGTACTATTCTAAGCATTTGTCTTATTTTTAGATCCTGCTATCAAATAAAATATAAAGCAGGACAGTTTTCTTTTAATTTGCAGCGTGAAAATAACTACAAATAGGCAATTAAATGCAATCAAATATGAAAAAGCAAAGTAAAGGGTCTCTTATCTCTTTAGTTTTTATAGCATTACTAATATTGGGACGGTCCTATTATTTTCAGCCGGATGTAGATCAGGGAGAAAAGGCGCCTGACTTAGTCGCTGAATTATTGAATGGAAATACTTTCGATCTTCAGCAGCTAAAGGGCAGATATGTATTGGTAGATTTTTGGGGCTCATGGTGTGCACCTTGTAGGAGAGAAAATCCCAGTCTAGTCAATTTATTTAGAAAATTTAAAGGAAAGTCGTTCAATAATGCCTCTGGCTTTGATATTGTATCTGTGGCTATAGATAAAGATGAAACAGCACTAAAGCATGCTATTCGTAAGGATGGTCTAAGTTGGCCTTATCATATCTTTGATAAGGCAACAAGCCTTCGTTTTTTTAATGGCCCAATTTCAGATGTGTGGGGAATAAATGAAGTGCCTCAGAAATTTCTGATTAGCCCCGAAGGCACTATTGCTTTAACCAATCCTTCTGTGGATGAAATAGATTCTTTTCTTAATACGCATGTCAGTAACTGACAATTTGTCAAAATAGTAGGTTTGGCAGGTAATTTGTACTTTTGTGCTTGAATGTAAAATCTGATAAAAAGAATGGCTAAAAAAGATAGTAAGCAGAACGAGGAAGTGATGGATGAAAACATCAATGTAGAGGATACGGCGACAGATACTAAATCCGAGGAACAGCAGACTAGTGCTGATAGTGCAAACAATGAAGTTCAGCAGATAAAGGATAAATACCTTAGGTTGTTTTCTGACTTTGAAAACTATAAGAAGCGTACTGCAAAAGAAACGCTTGAAATTAGAAGGACTGCATCTAAGGATGTTATGATGTCTATTATCCCTGTCTTAGACGATTTTGAGCGTGCTAGACAAAATGCGGCTAAAGATAGTAATGACGAATCTTTTAGTGAAGGCGTTCAGCTCGTTTACGATAAATTATTCAAAGCGCTTCAAGCAAAAGGCCTTGAGATGATGAAATCAACTGGTGAAGTTTTTGATTCAGAACTACATGAAGCAATTACAAAAATTCCCGCTCCTACTCCTGACCTAAAAGGAAAGGTAATAGATACGATTGAGTTTGGTTATACCCTTAATGATCAGATTATCCGTTATGCCAAAGTAGTGGTTGGCGAATAATCATAATATTTAGATAATGGCAAAGAGAGATTATTACGATGTATTGGGGGTTGACAAATCAGCAGACGAGTCGACAATCAAGAAAGCATATAGAAAAAAAGCGATTAAATTTCACCCCGATAAGAATCCTGATAACAAGGAAGCGGAGGAGAATTTTAAGGAGGCTGCCGAGGCTTATGAAATACTGAGTAATGCAGAGAAAAAGGCTCGTTATGATCGTTATGGTCATGCAGGTGTTGATCCAAACGCAGGATTTGGAGGTGCTGGTGGAGCTGGAATGACCATGGACGATATTTTCTCTCATTTCGGAGATATATTCGGCGGTGGTGGTAGCGGTGGAGGAGATCCATTTTCATCATTCTTTGGCGGTGGCGGCGGCGGTCGTGCTAGAAGCCGCGGTGAGCGAGGAAAGAATCTTCGTATAAAAGTTAGTCTAAGCCTTGAAGAGATCGCTGCTGGAGTTAAGAAAAAAGTGAAGGTAAAGAAGCATAATGCTTGTACAACCTGTAACGGATCAGGGGCGAAAGATGCAAACTCAGTAACTACCTGTACTACTTGTGGTGGTCGAGGTGCTGTCAATCAAATCCGATCGACGATGTTTGGTCAGATGCAAACTACTGTGACTTGTCCGAC
>Ga0206130_10003902_pt1 | contig 18906 bp, 15 predicted proteins | sample Helgoland_Spring_9_FD_148637 | JGI IMG/M metagenome (GOLD analysis project Ga0206130, IMG submission 148637) | Pelagic subsurface seawater microbial communities from Kabeltonne, Helgoland, North Sea - Helgoland_Spring_Bloom_20160512_1 | ecosystem: Environmental > Aquatic > Marine > Epipelagic ... | reverse complement strand
AGATGGCGCACTAGACTTAACAGTCGTAGGTGGTGCTGCACCCTATAGCTTTGATTGGTCAAATACGGAGGCGAGTGAAGACCTTTCAGGTTTGCTCACAGGAAATTACTTTGTAATCGTAACCGATGCCAATACATGTGAAAGTTTCATCTCAGGTTTTGTCGATCAACCAGATGCTGCATTGTCAGCCTCAGATGTTGTTACAAGTGTGATCTGTAATAGTGATTCCACAGGAGTGATTGACATCACCACTTCGGGCGGAACGCTTCCTTATAGCTTTGATTGGGACAATGGTAGTATTGATGAAGATATTGATTCACTACCCGCAGGCACCTATACTTTGGTGATTACGGATGATAATTTATGTACAGATACGAATACCTATATCGTCAATGAGCCCCTTGCTTTGGTTTTAGGTTCTGACCTTACAGATGCGACCTGCTTTGGTGATAATGATGGCGTTATTGATTTGACACCCGCAGGAGGCGTTGCACCTTATAACTATCAGTGGTCAAATGATTCTACGACACAGGATTTAGATTCTTTAATTGCAGGTGATTATACTTTAGTACTTACCGACGATAACTTATGCACAGCAGAAGTGACTTTAACCATCAATGAACCTTTAGCTCCGATTTCAGTCACTGCAGATTCTTCAAACATCTCTTGTTTTGGTGGTAATGATGGCTTTATTGACATCACCGTTGCTGGTGGTAACGGCAGCTATAGCTATGTATGGAGTAATGCTGCACTTACAGAAGACCTCACCGATTTATTTATTGGCACTTATACGGTAGATATTCAAGATTTCAAGGGATGTACTACAAGCTTAACAATGACACTTACACAACCCAATGCACCATTGGGCTTGAGTGTGGAGATGACCCCAGTGATTTGTTTTTCTGAGAACAATGGTACGGCAACAGTAACAGCGCAAGGAGGTACAGCACCTTATAGCTACCTATGGTCGAATACTGAGGATTCCTTATTTATTGATAGTCTTATCGCAGGAGACTATTCTGTTGTAGTGACAGACTCATTGTTGTGTACAGATTCTATTACAATAACGGTAACTGAGCCGCCAGTACTTACTGCAGTAGCAGATTCTATAGATGTACTTTGTTTTGGCGACAGTACAGGAACGGTATCTGTCGTTGCACAAGGAGGTGTTGGAGACTATACTTACTTATGGGATACAGGAACTGCAGACACAACCACAGTTGTAGATTCTTTGCCTGCGGGGACCTATACTGTAAGCGTTACAGATACCAATAGCTGTGTCTTTATAACGAGTACCACAATCAATCAACCCCTTGCACCCTTATCAGGTATCTTGGATGTGACAGATAATATTTGCTTTGGAGAAGCACTCGGAAGTATTGATGCCATAATTAGTGGCGGAACGGTTCCTTATGACTACCTATGGTCTAACGACTCAACAACAGCATATATTGACAGTCTTGCAGTAGGATCATATACCTTGACAGTGACAGATTCTAATGCTTGTGTCTTTATTATAGATACGATTATTGTATCACCAACACTTCTCGTAGTTCAAGACACGGTTTCAAATGTGAATTGCTTTGCTGGTAGCGATGGGTGGATTGACCTTACGGTGAGCGAAGCCACAGCGCCTTATCAATACTTATGGAATAATGCAGATACGCTTCAGGATATTGATAGTTTAACGGCAGGAACTTATGAGGTTGTCATTACTGACAGCAATAGCTGTGTGACCATTTACCCCGTAACAGTCACAGAACCACTAGCACCATTGACCTTGAGTATGGACTCTATTAATGTGTTCTGTTTTGGAGATACCACAGGATCTATTGATTTAAGTGTTACAGGTGGTACGCCAGGTTATAGCTACCTATGGAATATAGGAGATACGCTTCAGGATATAGACTCTCTAATTACAGGAACCTATCAGGTCATCGTCACAGATACCAATCAATGTGTGGATTCCTTGAGTATATTTATTGACCAGCCCTTGGCTCCAATTGCATTGAGTGCCACACAGGTAGATATCCTTTGTTTTGGAGATGCTACAGGTGAAGTGGACTTAACAGTAAGTGGAGGCACACCTGCTTCTACGGGGTATGTGTTTGATTGGAATAGTGGTGCTTTTGCCACAGAGGATTTAGCGGATATTCCTTTTGGAACTTATGCGGTATTGGTGACAGACTCTTTGCTATGCTCCGATACGCTTTCTGTAACACTCACACAGCCTGATGCACCGATTGCTATAGATTTTACAATCTTGAATGTTTCTTGTTTTGGTGATTCAACAGGAGATGTGTTGGCCGACATTAGTGGTGGAACGGTGCCTTATCAATGGAGCTGGGACTTCCCAATTGTGGATACCACACTCTTTATAGATTCTTTACCCATCGGAGCTTATGTGCTGAACGTTATTGATTCCAACAACTGTGAATACCAACAAACGGCCACAGTAACACAGCCAGATGCGCCACTTACGGTGACTTATGATGAAGTACTGCCTTCATGCTTTGAATACAGTGATGGGGTCCTGACCTTAATTCCTGCAGGAGGAACGGCACCATACAGCTACTTGTGGAATACTGGAGATACCACAATCAGTATTGACTCATTGGCTACAGGAGACTTTAGCGCACAAATCGTGGATACCCTCGGATGTTTTACCTCGATTGATATCTTCTTAGCGGAGCCACCAGAGCTACAGATTTCTTTGGATGTAGATACCCTTTCGGGATGTAGTCCATTTGTGGTGCAGTTTACCAACACCTCTAATGCTACGGCGAACTGTGAATGGGATTTTGGAAATGGAAATACGTACACAGGATGTGAGAATGTATTCAATGTGTACGAAGAGGGGGGGATCTATTCGGTGGCATTAACCGCATATGACGATAATGGTTGTTTTAACGATGTGACCTACAATGATTTTATAACGGTGTATCAAACACCAACAGCTGACATGAATATTGATCCAGCCTACCTCTACCCCGATATACCCACAACTAATATCTTGAATGAATCTATAGGTGGAGATGCCTTTGTTTGGAACATGGGAGATACCCCACTTGACTTTATGGGCTTTGAACCTGGTGCTTATACCTATAGTCCAAACCTTATAGATACATTTTATGTGAGCCTTACGGCTTATACAGATGAAGGATGCGTAGATTCTACACAAGGATTTGTGGCCTTTTTGAACGACCCCTTCCTTTACGCTCCGAATTCATTTACTCCAGATGCCAATATTTTAAATGATATATGGATTCCTATATTCTCAAGTCCGCAATATCTGAAACGCTATAATTTGGACATCTACAACCGATGGGGGGAGCGTGTGTTTGAAACTACAGACCTCAATCAAGGTTGGGATGGAACCTATCAGGGAAGCCCAGTTCAAGATGGTACCTATACCTGGAAAATCAACTTCAGATGGTATGATCAAAGAGCATTTGAACTCACAGGTCATATAACACTCATTAAGTAGGGAACACTGAACATCCAATTCGTTTTTTAAAAAAATGAATCAAAAATATTAACTTCGCCAATAGCCTTTAAGTTTAATCTTTAAAGAGTAGAAGAGCAACACAACATAAAAAATGAGAAACTTAGCATTATTCCTAGGCGCCATATCACTAACTATGTCAATTTTATCCCAGGCAAATACTTCTTTAAATGAAATTACTTCCATTGTTAATGAAGTAAAAATAGGTGATCAAGTTTGGATGGTCAAAAATCTCAATGTGGATACTTTCAGAAATGGCGACTCCATCATGCATTCCAAAACAGAAGAAGAATGGGACGAAGCAGATAGCAATGAATTACCTGCATGGTGTTATTATAAAAATGACCCGAAAAACGGAGTTAAGTACGGCAAATTGTACAATTGGCATGCAGTGAGTGACCCGCGCGGTTTAGCTCCCAAAGGATGGCACATACCTACAGATGAGGAATGGACAAGTCTCATCTACTATCTAAGCGATAAAGAATCAGAAGAGGTTGATATTTATGGGAATGAAGTTGGTATAAAATTAAAAAACAAAAAGGGCTGGAAACGGGATAAAACTAAAAGAAGATCAAGTAGGAATAAGGATTATAAAGGAACCAATGAAAGTGGTTTTTCAGCTCTGCCAAGTGGCAGTCGTGAGGGTTTTTTGGATTACCGTGGTATTGGTTATCACGGCAGTTGGTGGAGTACTTCTCAGAGTTATTGGGGGCTATCTTTCAATTCACCCATTCTATACAGTGAGGATGAATATTGGGGATTTTTCTCTGTTCGTTGTATAAGAAATTAATTTATTTTTAAATTTCACTGTTACATTTTTGAAAATCGATACAGCTTTAAAACAATATATATCCAAGTCTAATGGACAAGGTCCTATTTAAAACTCGAAAATCAGAATCATTAGACATATCAATATTGCTTAGACCTAAATCATAAGAGGTCTCAATAAAAAAACGTTGAATTGAAATACCGATACCAGATGAGATACCAAAATCGACAACATTAATTCCATCTCCTTCTGCACCAAAATCAATTGTTTCATGATTTAATTGAATCAAGTCACTACTTGAAAATGGATTGCTATAAGCATAGGTTTGTGTGGTTCTTGAAGAACCAGAAAAAGCAAAGCTACAATACGGTCCAAAAAGGGCATATAAATTAGTCTTTGAACCAATACTTTTATTATAATTAAGCGTTGGTGTAAAATCTAAATAACTTAGCCTAACCTTACTTTCGATTCTTGAATATTCAGAAAACTCATCAGAACCAACCATATAGACATTTGAATTTTCTGATGTATAGCCGTACCCCTTACCTGAATAGCCAAAACGTAGTCTCAAATCTAAATTTTGATACAATTGAAATTCATATTGGCCACTAAAGTTCAAATTAACAATTGAATGGTATCCTTCATAAAATGTATTCGGCGTTTCTGATTGTTTAATATGAATACGAGAACTATTTAACCCAGCCGAAATTCCAAATCCTTGTTGAGCCAAAGCCCATGGCCCTAAAAAAAATAAAAGCGTAAGACATGTAACAACTCTTAAAAACATTATTTGGTCTTTTTAAATAAAGATATATCTTTAAATTTAACGTGGTTCACGATTCTTTATCCCTAATCAGATTTACCCAATGAAACATTTAGTAGTTTTAAGTGGCGCAGGCATGAGTGCTGAAAGCGGACTCAAAACATTCAGAGATAGCAATGGTCTATGGGAAGGTCATGATGTTATGGATGTTGCTTCACCTCAAGGATTTAAGAGTAACCCTGAATTAGTTCTCGAGTTTTACAACCAAAGAAGGCGACAACTTCTTGAAGTAAAACCTAACAGTGGTCACCAATACTTAGCCGATCTGGAGCGCGACTTTAAAGTTTCCATTGTGACTCAGAATGTCGATGATCTTCACGAAAGAGCGGGGAGCAAATCAGTATTACACTTGCACGGTGAGCTTTTTAAAGTAAGAAGCACATATGATTCTAGCGATGTAAAAGAATGGAAAAATGACTTAAATATTGGTGATTTATGTATTAATGGCTATCAGCTAAGACCAGATATTGTTTGGTTTGGGGAGGAGGTTCCATTAATACCTGTAGCGGCTTCAATTTGTCAAGATGCAGATGTTTTACTGATTATTGGTACTTCAATGCAGGTCTATCCTGCCGCTGGTTTAATTAATTATGTTAAAGCTCAAACTAAAATCTATTATATCGATCCTAACCCTGCAACAGTAGAGCACCCGCAGCTCACAGTTATTGCTGAAAAGGCCTCATCCGGACTTCATAAAATAAACTTGAGGTAAAAAAGAAGTGGGCTATACTGGATTCGAACCAGTGACTTCCACCCTGTCAAGGTGACACTCTAAACCAACTGAGTTAATAGCCCTTAAAATTATGAAGCAGAATCTTCCTCGGAATTCTTTTCTGACTTTAATTCATTCTCATTTAATTTGTTCCCCACAAAAGTCCCTGAGATAATTTGATCTTGGAATGCCCGCATACCACCTGGAGAATGCGGCATCAATATTGATGAATTCTTGGAATTAGCCCCGATATCTTTAATCGTATCGAAATACTGAGTCATCAATACGAACTGCATGATCTCCTCATGGGTCACTGTATCAAGAGACTTCTTGAAATCTTCAACAGATTCTTTGAAACCGCGAACAATCTCTAGTCTTTGCTGCGCAATACCTTCCCCTGACAACCTTTTTGATTCGGCCTCAGCTTCGGCTTGTTTTACAATCATGATTTTTTTCGCCTCTCCGTCTTCATGAGCAGCTTCACGATCTCTTTTGGCCGCATTAATTCGGTTCATGGCATCCTTTACTTTGTGGTCAGGGTCAATGTCCGTAATGAGTGCTTTAATAATTGCATAACCATATTCAGCCATACTCTGAGAGATATTGTTTTGAACAGCTATTGCTATGTCTTCTTTCTTTGCGAAGACGTCATCGAGCTCAAGTTTTGGAACCTCTGCCCGCACGTCATCAAAGACATAAGACGCAATTTGATTTTTCGCATTGTCTAAGGAGTAATATGCCTCTTTAACATATTCTTTGCGAACGCGATACTGAACAGAAACCTGAAGATTTACAAAAACATTATCTAAAGTCTTCGTCTCAATGGTAACATCTAATTGTTGAACACGAAGATTAACTGTAGCCGTTCGGTTGTCAATAAATGGTATCACTAAAGACAATCCTGACTTTCGGATAGATTGGAACTTACCGAATCGTTCAATAACAGCAGCGGATGCCTCTTTTACAATAATAAATGTTTTTAATATTAGAATTGTCAGTACAACAATCAGCGCTAGGCCTCCATAAGGGATTGACATAAATTTTTATTGAATTGTTAATTTCTTCTCTAACTCCTCTAGATAGTGTCTGAATTGTTTATCCGTTTCAGATAAATTGACAACTGTTCTACAAGCATGAAGGACCGTTGCGTGATCTTTACCTCCGCAATGAGCACCTATATTTGCCAAAGACGATTTTGTCATTTTTTTAGAGAAATACATTGATATTTGTCGAGCTTGTACAACCTCACGTTTTCTTGTTTTTGATTTCAACATCTCTATTGGGAGATCAAAATAATCGCAAACTACCTTTTGGATGTATTCTATAGAAACTTCTCGAGCAGTACTTCGGACGAATTTATCAACCATTTGCTTGGCTAGGTCTAAAGTAATTGCTTTTTTCGTTAACGAAGCTTGGGCTAAAAGCGTATTTAATGCACCTTCGATTTCACGTACATTTGTATTTATAGAATAGGCCAAATACTCGACAACCTCTTTAGGTAACTCGATACCACTACCATACATTTTTTTCTGCAGGATAGCGATTCTGGTTTCTAAATCTGGCGTACCCAAATCTGCTGATAGACCCCACTTAAATCTTGACAATAATCTCTGCTCCATTCCTTGCATTTCAACTGGCGCTTTATCAGAGGTCAAAACAATTTGTTTCCCATTTTGATGCAAGTGATTAAATATGGAGAAAAAGACATCTTGAGTTCTTTCTTTCCCTGCAAAAAACTGAACATCATCAATTATGAGGACATCAATCATCTGGTAAAAGTGAACAAAATCGTTTGTTGATTGATTTTTAATCGCGTCGATAAATTGATGCGCAAACTTTTCAGATTGTACGTACAAAACGGTCTTATTAGGATAATTTTCCTTAACTGAAATACCTATCGAATGCGCAAGGTGAGTCTTACCTAAACCTACGCCTCCATATATAAGAAGAGGATTAAATGCTGTACCACCTGGTTTGTTTGAAACTGCAAACCCTGATGCACGAGCGAGTCTGTTATATTCTCCCTCGACAAAATTATCAAAGGTAAAAGCTGGTATTAAGTTAGATTCAATATTGAGCTTTTTCAATCCAGGAATTACAAACGGATTTCTAATTTGCTTTTCATTTCCACTGATCGGAACATTGACAGGAGAATTTTTTAAAGAATTTGAACTTTGAGCAGGTATTTTTACCGTATACGGATTAGAGGATTTATTATTATTTTCCATTACAATACTGTATTCTAAACTACCGTCTGCACCCAATTGCTTTTTCACCACCTTTCGCAGAAGCGTAATATAATTTTCTTCTAACCACTCGTAAAAGAAATATGAAGGCACTTGAATGGTTAAAATATCCTTTTCGAGTTTCACGGGAACGATAGGTTCGAACCATGTTTTAAACGCTTGCAATGAAATGTTGTCTTTAATGACTTTTAGACAGGAGTCCCATGCACCTTCGTGGTTTTTACTCATAGTTAAAAATTAATAGTTTGGTCTTAATTTTGACGGCATAAAATCGAAAATTCTACTTCGTCTTTGCATAATACAAATGTTCTCATAAAAAAGTTAAAAAAAAACCACTAGGGGTATTGACTTTTTAAAATGTTTTCTTAAGAGGTATTTTCTTTTCAGAAAAGTGATAGTTTCGCATATGTAAAGTAATAATTTTTTAGCTTTATTAAAAGTTAAATGAAAGGAAAAACAAAACATATTTCGGAAATCCGTGTCAGATACGGTGAAACGGATAGAATGGGCTTCTGCTATTACGGAAATTATGCGCAATTTTTAGAAGTTGCTAGAGTTGAACTTCTTAGAAGCCAAGGTGTCTCCTACAAGGAACTTGAAGATGCTGGAATTCTACTTCCCGTTCGTAATTTTTCTATAAAATATATTGCACCTGCTAAATATGACGATCTATTATTTATTGAAACAGAAATCGTTAAAATTAATGGCTCAAGAATTGAATTCATTTACGAAATTCGAAACCAAAAAAAACTCCTCATTGCGACCGCAAACACAGAACTTGTTTTTATACATTCTGACACAATGAAACCTACGCATGTCCCGACTGAAATTTTAGAATTTCATGAAACTGAAATAAAATAATGTCAGAAACCAAAAAACCTTTTGAGCTCATCGTACCCAAGGAAAAAAAAGTGCCTTTTATATTAAGTATTCCTCATTGTGGCACAGCATTTCCAACAGAGCTTAAGCAAACCTATAATCAAAGCTTAATATCTGCTCCAGACGATACGGACTGGTTCTTGGAAATCTTGTATGACTTCGCAGAAGAAATGGGCATTACAATTATCAAGGCAAAATATTCGAGATGGGTTATTGATTTAAATAGAACTCCAGAAAATCAATCATTATATAACGATGGCCGCATCATCACCTCATTATGCCCTACCACAGATTTTCTGGGAAATATGATTTATCGTTCGCAAGAGGACATACCAAATAAAGCAGAAATACAGAGACGTTTGGATTCTTATTATTGGCCCTACCACAATCAAATCGATCTTCTTTTAAAGAATTACAAAAGTGATTTTGGGAAAGTACTGTTTTGGGATGCCCACTCTATTAGAAGAAACGTCAAAACCATTCAAGAAAACCCATTTCCTGACTTGATTTTAGGAAACAATGACCAGAAAACGTCAGGTGTTGAATATATAGATATCGCACTCGAGAACTTGAGCTCAGGTACATTTGAAATCACACACAATACCCCATTCAAGGGGGGGTTCATTACAAGATCTAAAGGTGATCCATCTCAAAATATTCATGCACTTCAGCTTGAAATGTGTAAGGATTTGTATATGACCTCTAATGAGACAGAATACGATCCAATAAAAGCCAGATCAGTAAAAAAAATGTTGAAGAAAACATTTAATCATTTAATAGTAGCATTAAATGCGTGAATTCAATTTCAAAGGAATACTTCAATCAGAAGGCTGGCATCAAAACATGACTGTCTCGGTTAATGAGAAGGGGAACATTCAAAAAATAGAAAAGGCAGATAATATTAAAAAATGTCAAGGTTACGCAATACCTGGCTTTCAAAATGCCCATTCACATGCTTTTCAGTATGCCATGGCAGGATTGGCTGAACTGCACGATACCGCTACTAAAAAAAATGATTTTTGGAGTTGGCGCCAATCTATGTATGAACTTGCACTCAAGGTGCGGCCTGAACAAGTTGAAGCTATAGCAGCGATGCTTTATAAAGAAATGCTGCGTCATGGTTATACACATGTAGCAGAGTTTCATTATATCCATAATGATGTCAAAGGAAACTTTTATAACAATAGAGCTGAGCTAAGTGAAAGGATTGCAAGAGCAGCTCAAAGTGTTGGGATTGGACTTACTATAATCCCTATTTATTATGAACAAGGTGGGTTTGGAGTCGTTGCTCAAAAAGAACAACGTCGTTTTTTATCTACCTCGTTTGAAGACTATCTCGAGCTACACGAAAGTGTAATGAAAATGTCTAGAAACTATGACAACTGTAACGTTGGTATGGGCATTCATTCCATGCGCGGTGTTTCTTTAAAAAACATAATTAAACTCGCAGATTATCGTCAAGGAAACACTCCCTTTCATATTCATATCGCAGAACAACTCAAAGAAATAAAAGATTGTATTGCTTATACTGGAATGAGACCAACCGAATGGTTTATGGAAAATATTGAGCTCAATAAAAACTTTCATTTAGTACATGCAACACACCTGTCTGAAAATGAAAGTTCGCTGCTTGCGAAGAGCGGCGCTAATGTTGTCATTTGCCCAACCACAGAAGGGAATCTTGGTGATGGCCTTTTCCCCCTTGATACCTTTTTAAAACACAAAGGTAAATGGTGCATAGGCACAGACAGTCATATTGGATTAAATCCATTTGAAGAATTACGGCTACTAGACTATGGACAAAGACTAACATCACATAGCAGAAATACATTTGGAAACAGTAATTCAGGAGATAATGGTGCAATTGCTATTAATAGTGCACTTGTAAATGGACGACGTGCAATGGGCATAGAAAATGAAACCTATTTTAAAGTAGGAACACCTCTTGACACTGTGGTGATTTCTGATGGTCATCCGCTTATAGGAATGACAGGAACGCAACACTTGACAAATACAATTGTATACGCATCTGATACAAGTATGATTGAAGGAACCATTGCTGGAGGGTCTTGGAAAGTAAGGAAAGGCGAAAATTCAGATACACAAATTGAGCAAAACTTTATTAAAACAATGAAAGATCTATCGAATAGATTATAAATCTAGCATACAGGATTTTTAAATTCGATTTTTCTTTAGTATTTTATTATATGCTTAAAAACCTCATACTTGTCAGGGATTTCTTCCCAATTGTGCTTTTGAAAGCCCAGATCAAGTATAACTTTTTCGGATTACTTTATTGGAGCTTATTATTTAGTATTCTATTTAATTTATTAGGTGCCAATTTTGGTGTGCCCTTTCTGTTTTATTCTCCGGATTACCTCGGCGAGGTTGGGTTATGGTCTTTTGCACTATTGGGATTTTCGGTAGGTGGATTCTCCATGGCATTTAACGTATACAGCTATATAAAATTGGGGCCAAGATTTCCATTTCTTGTGGTTGTTTCGACTCCATTTTTTAGATTTTGTATTAATAACTTTCTAATCCCACTTGCTTATATCATTATTTATCTTGTAAAAATGTCCATATTTCAGCAGAACGAGGAACTGGCAAGCAGCAGTGACATATTGATATATAATATCTCCTTCTTGTCAGGTTTTATGCTTTTTATAATGCTAAGTATACTTTATTTCTTTCCCCTGAGAACGAATAAAGACGCTGATGACACCATAACTGAATCCAATCCCGTCTCAACCATTACAAGCAAAGGCCTAGGACAAAAATGGTACAACTATTTTAGAGAAAAACGTACGCGCCCTATTTATTATATTGGAAAAAAATTCAAGCTCTACAAAAGTCGTAGTGTTGCTCATTTGGATAAGCATATTGTTGAGAGTGTTTTTTCACAAACAAGAATCAATGCTTTTATTTTTGAAGTCCTCACCATAAGTGCATTCCTAAGCTTAAGCTTTTTCAGAAATTTTTCATTATTCGAAGTTCCTGCAGCTATGAGTATATTAATGCTTTTAACCATTTTATCTATGGTCATTGGTGCGCTAAACTCTTGGTTTCATAGATGGACATACCCTTTGATTTTTCTTATTATTATCGTCATGTCAGCGCTTTCCTCTAAGGTCGGAGTCTTTCGATATACGAGCTATGCATTAGGTTTAAATTATTCAGAAGAAAAAATCATTAATTACAGTCCAGAAAATATTAGACAAAACCACAAAACGAATGAGGAAACTTTCCCTTCAAAAGAACACATTATTCAAATACTGGAAAATTGGAAAAGGAAAACCGGTGAAGAAAAACCAAAATTGGTTATTCTTAATACCTCTGGGGGTGGTTTAAGGAGTGCGTTATGGACATTTACGGTACTTTCCAATGCAGATGAAAAGCTAAAATCCAAGCTTTCGCAGAACTTGCAAATGATTACGGGAGCCTCTGGCGGGATGATTGGAGCAGCATACTTTAGAGAAATTCAATTGAGGAAAAAACTAAAAACATTGGATGGAAATACCGCACTATTCAAAGAAAGATTAAGTAAAGACCTTCTGAATCGTTTGTCTTTTTCAGCATCGACAAGTGATCTTTTTATGCGCTACAAACAGGTAGTTTATTACGATAAAAAATATACTCAAGAAAGAGGTTCAGAATTCGAGAAAGAGTTGCATGAAAATCTGAACAACTATTTAGAGCATCCTTTAGGTTATTATCAAGAATTCGAGAGAAATAGCAGTATACCTTTAATGATATTTAGCCCGACAATTGTAAATGATGGTCGACGTCTACTCATTTCATCACAGAACTTAAGCTTTATGATTGGAGACAATAAAGAAACGACGTATGAAAATATAGACTTCCAGTCCTTCTTTAAAAATAATGATCCACATCATATGCGCTTTTCATCTGTATTGCGAGCCAGTGCCACATTCCCTATGATTATGCCAATGATGGCCTTACCCACCAAACCAGAAATCCAGCTCATGGATGCGGGTATTCGGGATAATTATGGAGGTAAAGTTTCTGTAGACTATCTATTCGCTTTAAACGAATGGCTTACTGAAAACACATCTGGTGTGGTTATCCTAGAAATCCGAGATACGAAAAGAATAATGAGCAATGAATTATATAAAGAATTAGGTCTAATTGATAAATTGTTCTTGCCTTTCGGAAACCTACTAACGAATTTTACACGAACCCAAGATTTAGATCAAGAACAACTCCTCAAACTTTGTGAGACAAGCTTCAACTTTCCTGTTGATAAGGTTACTTTTAATTTAAGAGAGGATTACAATGAAAGAATATCTCTGTCTTGGCATTTAACTAAAAGAGAAAAGCAAAAAATTGAGGCCGCCTTTTCAAGTCAAGAAAACCAAATGGCCTTTGATAAGCTCAGGCGTTTAACAGAAAAACAATAAAAAAGGGGACCGAAGTCCCCTTGATTTCATTAACCTGTAGCAAAGTTAATCTAAATACAATAGCGTTTAACGGAAGAATTAAAAAATGGTTTCAATAAAAAATTAACATTTTGGCATTGATAAACTATTTGAGTGCCTTCCAAAGTTTTGTTCTGCATCAATATATTTGTTCTATGCCGACGGACAAACCTTCAATTTCAGCATTAGTCAAATTAATAGATGATCCAGATGAAAGTGTTTTCTCTCAAGTAAGGGATGAACTCATTAAATGCGGAAGTATGGCAATCCCATACCTTGAAAAATCATGGGAAGAAGATTACTATGGCCTTGTATTTCAAAGTAGAATAGAAAACATCATTCATGATATTCAATTTGAAGAAGTGAAAACGGGCTTAGAAAAATGGAATAACTGTCCTGAAAAAGACCTCCTAGAGGGAGCCATAATAATCGCTAAATACCAATACCCTGGCCTTGATGAAGCATCTATTCGAAGTTTTATTGAAACCATTCGCCAAGACATATGGCTTGAACTAAACGACCATCTTACGGCATTTGAGCAAGTTAAAATATTTAATAAAATATTCTTTAAAGTGCATAAGTTTCATGGTGATAGTAAAAATTATCATGCTCCTGTAAACTCATATATCAATACTGTATTAGAAAGTAAAAAAGGAAATCCATTAAGTATTTGCCTTCTCTACAGTATTATAGCCCAATCCCTCGACCTACCTATCTATGGCGTGAACCTTCCAAATCATTTTGTTCTTGCATATATGGACACAAAAGGCTCTGTATCAATGATTAACGAGGACAATGAATATGGTGTGCTTTGCTACATAAATGCATTTTCAAACGGTGTGATTTTTAACACCAACGAAATCAAACAATTTCTTAATGAGCTCAAACGCCCACATCGTAGAGAATATTTTGAACCATGTTCAAACTCAGCAATCATTAAAAGAATGCTCAATAATCTCATTTCATCATTTCAGCGTGTAGGAAATTCCGAAAAAGTTGAGGAGCTAACAATTCTAAGAGACATCATTCAAGGCAATTAAATCCTAAGGAATAGGATTCGTATATTTGAGGTATGAATTATAAACATACCGTTGAAGAACGTTTTATACGTTATGCAAAAATAGATACTACAGCAGACCCGTCGTCTTCTACTTTTCCATCGTCTGACATTCAAAAAGACCTCGGCAGATTATTAGTCTCAGAACTTAAGGGACTAGGAGCTATTAACGTTGAAATGGATAAGTGGGGTTATGTTTTCGGGACAATTCCATCAAATTCTTCAAAAGAAAATATTCCAACAATTTGCTTTTGCTCGCACATGGATACTGCACCAGATTGCAGTGGTACAAATGTTAAACCTATCGTACACAGAAACTATCAAGGCACGCCTATTATTCTTCCTGATGATCCATCTCAAGTAATTACAAAAGAAAAGCAAAAATACCTTCAAGGTAAAATAGGTGACGATATTATCACCGCAAGTGGTGAAACCCTACTCGGCGCTGATGATAAAGCTGGGATTGCTATCATCATGGATTTTGCAAAATATATGATTGAACATCCTGAGCTTAAGCACGGTGATATTAGAATATTATTTACTCCTGATGAAGAGATCGGAAAGGGTGTTGACCATCTCGATATGGAAAAACTAAATGCAGATTTCGGTTACACCCTAGATGGAGGGCCTGAAGGTTCTATCGAAGACGAATCGTTTTCCGCGGATGGCATGAAGGTAACTATAGATGGGCTAAGTGCTCATCCAGGGTATGCAAAAGGAAAAATGGTGAATGCTATAAAAATGGCAGCTTTGTTAGTAGACTCGTTGCCTAAGAAAACCCTTACACCGGAGACGACTGCGAGCCGAGAAGGCTTTATACATCCATATTCAATTGAAGGGGCTCTAGAGAAAGCAAGTGTAGATTTTATTATCCGTGACCATAAAACGAGTAAACTTTCTGAATATGAACAACTCATTGCGGACACGATGAAAAATATTGCGGAGAAGCATCCAGGAATCACTTATGATATTGAAATAACGGAACAATACCGCAATATGAAAGAGGTTCTTAATGATTACCCACAAGTATGTGAATATGCCGGAGAAGCTATGCGAAAGGTTGGAATAACACCTGTTTTTGATTTAATACGTGGAGGAACCGATGGCTCTAGAATGTCATTTATGGGAATGCCATGTCCAAATATTTTCACAGGAGAAATGGCTATTCACTCTAGACAAGAATATGTCGTCATACAGGATATGGAAAAATCAGTAAAAACTTTGATTGAACTCATTCAAATCTGGGAACATAGACATGAATGAAAAGTTGATTCTTAAGGAAATTGAATGTAAAAATTTTCAATCTTTATACTTTCTTCATGGAGAAGAGCCTTATTTCATAGACCTTATTTCAAATGCCATAAAAAAGCATGCTCTTGAGGACCATGAAAAAGAATTTAATCAGAGCATTCTTTATGGAAAGACTACAGACCCTTTAGTTCTTCTAAATGAGCTCAAATCCTTTCCGATGGGAAGTGAAAAAAGACTTGTGATTCTAAAAGAAGCCCAAGACTTTAAAAAATTAGAAAGCCTCTGCCCCTATTTTGAAAATCCAAACAACTCAACAATTTTTGTGATTTGTCACAAATACAAAAAATACGATGCTCGTAAAAAAGCGCTTAAACTCATCGCTAAAAAAGGCTTAGTTTTTCTATCTGAAAAAGTAAAAGAATATCAACTCAATGAGTGGATACAACGCTATGTGACAAATCAAGGTTTTACACTTAATTCAAAAGCGACGATGCTTCTTGGAGAGTTTCTAGGAAATGATTTAGGTCGTATTGTAAATGAGGTCAATAAGCTCAGTGTCATTTATCCGAAAGGGACTCAAATTAACGAAAAACACATTGAAGAAAATATTGGAATCTCAAAAGACTACAATCTATTTGAGCTCACAAACGCTGTAGCAGCACAAGATATTCACAAGGCATACAAAATCATACATTATTTCGAAATGAACCCAAAAGCCGTTCATTTACCTCAGGTTGTTTCTTCATTATTTACTTTTTTTTCCAATGTTCTAAAAATTCACTTTCTAAAATTTAGCGCTCGGGAGGCTATTGCAAAAGAATTGCGAGTACACCCTTTTGTTGCTGGTGAATTAAGTAAGGCTAAAGCAAGGTTTAGTCCAAAAAAGATTGCTTTTAATATGGAAATCTTACAAGAGTATGATTTAAAATCTAAAGGATATGGAAATAGAACATCAAGTCAGGCTGATTTAATGAAGGAAATGATTTTTAAATTGCTCAACCCATGATTTTTTATGCTCCAGAATGTTCTATGCAAGAGGACGAATATGTCTTATCTGAGATAGAGTCCAAACATTGTATAAGAGTATTAAGAAAGCAGCTTGGCAGCACCATCGAACTCATTAATGGGAAAGGTGGTCATTTTATCTGTGAGATCATTGACCCGCATGTTAAGCGTTGCAGAGTAAAGATTAATGAGAAAAATCAACATGAAGTATCTCAGGGAAATATTCATATTGCCATGGCAATCCCAAAAAGTAGTGAGCGGCTAGAATGGTTTCTTGAAAAAGCTACGGAACTCGGAATTCATACACTTTCACTTATTAATTGCAGAAATAGTGAACGCACGAAAATCAATGAAAAGAGATTAGAAAAAATTGCCATTTCCGCAATGAAGCAATCCAAAAGATTTCATCTTCCAAGAATTAATAATCCAATAACATTTGAGGCCTTTATAAAATTATACCCTAAAGGATTTATTGGTCATTGCTACAGTGGTGAAAAAATGAATGCTAAAGAAATTAAAGCGATTGCTCCCTTTTTAATCGGACCTGAGGGAGATTTTACAAAAGATGAGGTTCGAGCAGCTCTCAATTCAGGTTACACTGAAATTGAATTGAGTAAGCAGCGTTTGAGAACAGAAACAGCCGCGCTAACAGGTGTTTTTTATTTAACAGGTGTATAGCGAAAGACCTTAAAATCATGCTGATGTCTTTCATCAATTGATTGACTCATCAGTAATTCTTTATTCCAATCACTTTCATTAAAATCAGGAAAAAAGGTATCCGCTTCATAGTCTCCATCAATATGTGTAATGAACATTTCTTCAAGAATATTTGCATCCAATGCGAGCTTATATATCTGACCACCACCTATGATAAACAACTTTCGATTCTTGTCACTTTCATATGCGCTCAATGCAGCATCGAGCGAATTGAAAACGCTACAATTAGATGCTTCAAAAGCTGTGTTTTTAGTTAAAATCACATTTTCTCTATTTGGCAAAGGTCGATATTTTTCAGGGATTGAATCATAATTTTTTCTACCCATAACTACGATTTGATTTTCAGTGGTCTCTTTGAAAAACCTCATATCATTTGGAAGGTGCCACATGAGGTCATTATCACGACCTATACCCCTGTTCCTATCCATTGCAACGATTAAAGAAACCTTTATCATATGGCAACTGCAGCTTTTATATGTGGATGCGGATCGTAATTCAAGAGCTCAAAATCTTCATACTTAAAGGCAAATAAATCTTTAATATCAGGATTGATTTTCATGGTTGGTAGTGGCCTAAAATCTCTTTCAAGTTGCAATTTGGCCTGATCAAGATGATTTGAATAAAGATGTGCATCACCTAACGTATGTACAAAATCTCCAAGCTCTAAATCACAAACTTGGGCAATCATCATTGTTAATAAGGCATATGAGGCAATATTAAATGGTACACCTAAAAAAGTATCTGCGCTTCGCTGATATAGCTGACAGCTAAGTTTATTGTCAGCAACATAAAACTGAAAGAATGCATGACAGGGCGGTAATGCCATACCAGATAATTCACCTACGTTCCATGCAGAAACTATAATTCGACGAGAATCTGGTGTTTCCTTTATTTGCTTTAAAATACCTTGAATTTGATCAATATATTCACCATTTCGTGTCGGCCAGCTTCTCCATTGAGAACCATATACCGGTCCTAAATCACCATTTTCGTCGGCCCACTCATCCCAAATGGAAACCTTATTTTCTTTAAGATACGCGATATTTGTATCTCCTTTTAAAAACCAAAGCAGCTCATGAATGATCGATCTTAAATGTAATTTTTTGGTGGTTATGCAAGGGAATCCTTCGTTCAAATCATACCGCATTTGATAACCAAAAACAGAGCGTGTCCCAGTACCTGTTCGGTCTTCTTTTACTGTACCTTTGTCTAGAATATGCTGTAGCAAATCATGATATTGTTTCATAGTTCAAAAATAGAACTTTTTGCCGCTGAGTAATCAACTGTGTTCAATGATTTTTTAACAAGTTAATAACTATTAAAAGACCAAGATTAATGTTAATTTTAGTTACATGAAACATGTTCTAATTTGTTTACTGGCTTTTAACGCATTTTACTTTTCAGCACAAATTAAAAAGAAGGATTTAGGCACTTATAAAGGCACTATTCCCTCTTATAAAATAAATAATGGAAGTCAATTGTTAGAGGTCGCATCATGTAGTA
>Ga0206130_10003901_pt1 | contig 18906 bp, 10 predicted proteins | sample Helgoland_Spring_9_FD_148637 | JGI IMG/M metagenome (GOLD analysis project Ga0206130, IMG submission 148637) | Pelagic subsurface seawater microbial communities from Kabeltonne, Helgoland, North Sea - Helgoland_Spring_Bloom_20160512_1 | ecosystem: Environmental > Aquatic > Marine > Epipelagic ... | reverse complement strand
TTAGGTGGAATACCAAATTCAAGTGAAGATATAAAACAAGCACACGCTGCTGCAATTGAATCTTATATAGAATCATACGTTGGTTTAAAAGAAACTGGGTATGGTGATATGTATTTTCAAAGAACATTAGAAGACTGGGCTAAGTTTAACATAAACAACAGAACAAAGCATGATGCTTCTATTAGTTCTGGTTTAGCTTTAATGGCTTGCAACAAACACAGATATGCTCCGTCTAACCCTGTTAGAAGAGAAGCTGTAAATTTAGGTATTAAAAAATATGACAACAAAGGTGTCACATCAAAAATTATAAGTTAAATGGGTATATACACTAACACCAATAGCGCTTTTCCAAGCCAAGTAGTCAGCGACGCTGAAAAAGCTAGCTGGGAATATGGAAATCAAGTTGCTCAAGCAATAGAGTATGAGTGGTTTGACCAAGGAAGAGCTGGAGGTAACAGATATCTAACTAATTGGAACAATTTCCATTCGTTAAGACTTTATGCTAGAGGTGAACAGCCTGTGCAAAAATATAAAGATGAGTTGTCAATTAATGGTGATTTGTCTTATCTTAATTTAGACTGGAAACCAGTACCTATTTTATCTAAGTTTGTAGACATCGTAGTAAATGGTATATCACAAAAGTCTTATGATATTAAAGCTTATTCTCAAGATCCTAGCTCAGTTAAAAGAAGAACTGAATATGCTAGCAAGCTTCAAGAAGATATGGTTGCTAAAGAATACTTAGACAACCTAAAGCAAACGCTAGGTATTGACTTACATCAATCACCAAGTGGAGTTACGGTTCCAGAATCTAAAGAAGAGCTAGAATTGCATATGCAACTTAGCTACAAGCAGTCAATTGAAATAGCAGAAGAAGAAGCTATATCAACTGTGTTTGCTCAAAATAAATACGATCTTGTAAGACGTAGATTAAACATGGATCTTACAACAATCGGTATTGCAGCTGGTAAAACTAATTTTAACACAGCTGAAGGTATTAAGATTGATTACGTCGATCCAGCTTATATGGTTTACTCATATACAGAAGATCCAAACTTCGAAGATATATACTACGTAGGCGAAGTAAAGTCTATAACAATACCAGAGCTTAAAAAAGAGTTTCCTGGTATATCACAAGAGGAATTAGAAAGAATACAAAAAACACCTGGAAACAGGCAGTATATAACTGGTTGGGGTAATTACGACGAAAACACTGTACAGGTTATGTACTTTGAATATAAGACTTACCACAATCAAGTTTTTAAAATAAAGCAAACAGATTCAGGATTATTAAAAGCTTTGGAAAAACCAGATACGTTTGATCCGCCTGAAAATGATAACTTTGAAAGAGTATCTAGGTCGATAGAGGTTTTATACACTGGAGCTAAAGTTTTAGGAACTAATACTATATTAGATTGGGGCTTAGCAGAGAACATGTCTAGACCGATGGCAGACACAACTAAGGTTGAAATGAATTACACAATATGTGCTCCTAGAATGTACAAGGGACGCATAGAGTCTGTTGTAAGTAAATGTATTGGATTTGCAGATATGATTCAGCTAACGCATCTTAAACTGCAACAGGTAATGTCTAGGATGGTACCAGACGGTGTTTACTTAGACATGGACGGACTAGCTGAGGTTGATCTTGGTAATGGAACTAATTATAATCCTGCGGAAGCATTAAATATGTATTTCCAAACCGGTTCTATCGTGGGTAGATCAATGACGCAAGACGGCGACATGAATCCAGGTAAAGTGCCTATTCAAGAACTTAACAGCTCTAGCGGACTTGGTAAAATACAGGCACTTATACAAACGTATCAATATTATTTACAAATGATACGCGATGTGACCGGGTTGAATGAAGCCAGAGATGGAAGCACGCAAGATAAGAACTCATTAGTAGGTCTTCAAAAGATGGCAGCTAATGCGTCTAATGTAGCAACTAGACATATCAAGCAAGCTAGTTTATATCTTACGTTAAAGCTAGCAGAGAACGTATCTCTTAAAATAGCGGATGCTTTATATTTTCCATTAACAGCTGAATCACTTAAAAACTCTATATCAACTTATAACGTTGAAACGCTTCAGCAGGTTGTTGATTTAAACTTATATGATTTTGGTGTATTTTTAGAATTAGAACCAGATGACGAAGAGCAAGCTAAGTTAGAAGAAAATATACAGGTTGCATTAGGCCAAGGAGGTATTGACTTAGAGGACGCTATTGATTTAAGACAAATTAAAAATCTTAAACTAGCTAATCAAATGCTTAAGGTAAAACGTAAGCAAAAAGCCATTCAAGATCAAGCTAACCAACAAGCCAATATACAAGCTCAAGCTGCTGCTCAAGCAGAGACTGCAGAAAAAACAGCTATGGCTGAAGTTCAAAAGCAAGAAGCTATATCAGGGTCTAAAGTTCAGTACGAACAAGCTAGATCTCAGATGGAAATAAATAAAATGCAAATAGCAGCTGATTTAGAGAAAATTAAAATGCAGCAAAAGTTTGAATATGACATGCAACTTAAGCAAATCGAAGTTCAGGCAATGCAGCAAAAAGAAGCATCTATAGAAGATAGAAAAGATAAACGTAGCAAAATGGAAGCTACACAACAAAGTGAAATGATAAGCCAGCGTCAAAACGATAGCTTACCTAAAGACTTTGAAAACGAACCCGATATGGGTATGCAAGCTTTCATGTAGAAAGTAACAACTATTTAATTATATTATATTATGTCAGAAGTAAAACAAGAAGGTGACTTTAAAATAAAGTCAAAACCAAAAGCTAAAAACTTAGGTAAAAAAAATGAAATCACTAAAGTTGAATTAAAAGAACCAGTGAAAAAGGTTGAAGAGGAAATTACCAAAGTGGTAATACCTAAGGAAGAAACAAAAGTAGAAGATGCCATTCAAATCGGAGAAACAAAGGAAGTTCTTGTGGAAGAACCATCCGGATATAGCATTAAGGTGGGAGAACAAGTACAAGAGCCCGTCGAAGATGTTAAAGAGTTTACACCAATCAAGGAAGTTGAAGTAGCTAAAGTAGAAGCTGAGGTTAAAGAAGCTTTAAGAGATGAGAAAGTGCTAGGTAAGCAATTACCTGAAAACATTGAAAAACTCGTTAGCTTCATGGAAGACACCGGCGGAACAATTGAAGATTACACTAGACTTAATGCTGATTACTCTAGCATTAATGAAACGACATTATTAAAAGAGTATTATAAAAAAAATAAACCTTATTTAGACGAGTCAGATGTTGAGCTTCTATTAGAAGACTTTTCTTACGATGAAGAACTAGACGAGGATATAGATATACGCAAAAAGAAACTTGCGTTCAAGGAAGAGGTTGCAAAAGCTAAAGGTTTTTTAGAGGAAACAAAGGTTAAGTATTACGATGAAATCAAGTTGAGATCAAACGTAAACCCTGATACTCAGAAAGCTACAGACTTTTTTAACCGCTACAATAAGCAGCAAGAAGCAGCTAAGCAACAACATGAGCAGTTCCAGGAAAGTACTAAACAACTTTTCAACGATAATTTCGAAGGTTTCGATATCAAAGTCGGTGATAAGAATTATAAGTACAATATTCAGAACCGTGATAAAGTTGCAGAAAACCAATCAAACATTAATAACCTTGTCGGGAAGTTCCTAGACTCAGATGGTAATGTTAGTGACACGAAAGGTTATCATAAAGCTATGTACGCTGCTGACAACGTGGATAAGATTGCTTCTCATTTTTATGAGCAAGGAAAAGCTGATGCCGTTAAAGATGTTATAAACAAATCAAAAAACTTAAGTGATACCAAAGCTAGGTCTCAACAAGGTGATGTGTTTGTTAATGGATTTAAGGTTAAAGCAATAAGTGGTCAAGACTCCTCAAGATTAAGAATAAAAACAAAAAAATTTAACTAAAAAAACTAAAAAACTATGGCAATAGCTTATAGCCCAGATCCTTTTTTAGGATCAATCAAGCCGTCTCAAAAACAACAGACGCTTGAATCAAATTATTTAAACTTTACAGACGGATCAGGAAATGATTTCGCACAACAGTATCTACCTGAAATCTACGAACAAGAAGTAGAGCGTTACGGAAACCGTACGTTATCTGGATTCTTACGTATGGTAGGAGCTGAAATGCCAATGACTTCTGATCAAGTTGTATGGTCAGAACAAAATAGATTACACATCGCATATGATGGCGTAGCTTCTAACGTAGCTGGAACAGAGCTTACTATTACTGTTGGTGGCACTGGATCTGCTTTCGTTCAAAACGTTGTGTCTCCAGGACAAACAATTGTAGTAGCTGACCCAGCGACTGGTGTTGAATTAAAATGTTTTGTAGATGCCTCTGGCGCTACTCCAGGATCTGCTTTAGCAGCTGGTGTTTTACAAGTAACTCCTTATACTCAAAATGATTTAGCAGGTGGTGGTGCTGGTGAAGTTAATTTATCAAGCTCAACAACTCTAAAAATCTTTGTATATGGTTCTGAATTCAAGAAAGGAACAACTGATGACAGCTTAATCTCTGTTGAACCATCTTTTACGCAATTTAGCAATTCTCCAATAATTATTAAGTCTAAATATGAGGTCAATGGATCTGATATGGCTCAAATTGGATGGGTTGAAGTTGCAACTGAAGATGGAACATCTGGGTACTTATGGTATTTAAAAGCTGAATCTGAAACTCGTTTACGTTTTGAGGATTACTTAGAAATGTCTGTAGTTGAAGGTGAGCTAGCAAAAGCTGGTGGAACACTTGCTACTGCTGGATATAAAGGTACTGAAGGTTTATTCGCAGCTGTGAAAGATCGTGGTAACGTTGTTACTGGATATAGCGCTGGTGGTGAAACTGATATAACTCGTTTAGCTGCTTTTGATGAAATTCTTAAAAACTTAGATACTCAAGGAGCAATTGAAGAGAATATGCTTTTCTTAAATAGAGCTACTTCTTTAGATTTTGATGATATGCTAGCTGGTATTTCAAACGGACCTAATGGCGGTGGAACTGCTTTTGGTTTATTTGAAAATTCAGAAGAAATGGCTTTGAACTTAGGATTTAGCGGGTTCCGTAGAGGATCTTACGATTTCTACAAGACTGATTGGAAATACTTAAACGACGCTTCTACTCGTGGTGGTGTTGCGGTTGCTAGCATTGATGGTATATTAGTGCCAGCTGGAACCTCTACAGTTTACGATCAGATCTTAGGAACTAACATCCGTCGACCATTCTTACACGTACGATACAGAGCTTCACAAGCTGATGATCGTCGATTAAAGTCTTGGATTACTGGTTCTGCAGGTGGAGCTTATACTTCTTCATTAGATGCAATGCAAGTACATTTCTTAACTGAAAGATGTTTATGTGTGCAAGCTGCTAATAACTTCGTGTTATTTAACGCTGCATAGTTAAACTAAACAAATGTAATTCTTACCCTCGTTGAACTGACGGGGGTAATTATTACTATTATATGACATTAGCCCCTTACTATTTATATACTATGGCTATTGTCACAATTTTAAACTATTTAATTTTATTATATTATGGCTAAAAAAGCTACAGCAGAAACAATTGAGGTTGCAACTCAGGAAATTGAAAATTTCAATAAACAACCCAAAGTGGTTGAACCAAAAAAACCTAAAAAACCAGAATGGGAGATTAAAGACAGAACTTACTTTTTAAAAGGTTCACACACTCCGTTAACACACACTATACCTTCTAGACACAGTTCTAGATATCCATTGATTTGGTTTGATAAAAATGATGGCACTCAAAAAGAACTTAGATATGCTACCAATCAAAACTCTCCATTTGTTGAAAACCAAAAAGGCCAAGTTACACTAGGCCACATCGTGTTTAAAAACGGGACTTTAACAGTACCAAAAGAAAAACAAAATTTACAAAAATTATTGTCTCTTTACCATCCATACATAAATGTCAAATATAGTGAGTTTGATTCAGTTAAAAAAGCTGTAGATGAACTTGATTATTTAAACCTAGAATTTGACGCAATGTCCGCTGCTAAAACAATGGACATAGATCAGGCAGAGGCTATATTAAGAGTAGAGCTAGGGTCAAAAGTAACAACTATGAGTTCTAAGGAATTAAAAAGAGACTTGTTATTGTTTGCTAGAAATAACCCAGCAGCATTTATAAATCTTGCGAATGATGAAAATGTTATGCTACGTAACTTTGCTATTAGAGCATCTGAAGCTGGTATTATAAATTTATCAGGAGATCAAAGAACATTTACATGGGGATCAAACGGTAGAAAATTAATGAACGTACCATTTGATGAAAACCCTTTTTCAGCTTTTGCGGCTTTCTTAAAAACCGACGAAGGTGTAGAAATCTATAAGTCTATAGATAAAAAACTATAAAAACAAGTAATACTAATATAACGGAGACTGCGCAAGTGGTCTCCAATATATTATAATAAAAAATAAAAAATGGCGGTAAGTGTAAACACGGTATATCAAACAGTCTTGTATATAATAAACAAAGAGCAGAGAGGTTACATAACACCTGCTGAGTTTAATAGTATTGCAGAGCAAGTTCAAGACGAAATATTTCAGTCTTACTTTCCAGATGGAAATCAGCAGAATAGAAAAAACCAAACAAATGCTCAAAACGATACTGAGTTTTTTGATATGTTTAAAGATATATCTTACAAGTTATATCCTTTTGAAAAAGAAACTACATTTACTTACGATACACCTAATGATGGTTGGGTTTATTCTGGAGCTGGAGAGCTTTATAAAATAGGTGAAATATCTACAAGTTATAGCGATGTAAACCCTACTGTATCTTCAATAGCACAGTTAAGTAGTAAAAAAGATTATTCTAAAATAATAAGATCAAAACTAACTGCGCCAACTAATAAGCACCCGCTTTGCTTAACCACAACTACAGTTACGCCTATATTTCCAAAAACAACAAATCAACTACTTTTAAAAATAAACCCTAAGCCAAGTGCTACGACTATAAATTCTTTATTTAAGCCTTCGGCTCCAAGTTGGGGTTTTACAATTGGTCCATTGGGTCAATACTTGTTTAGCCCTTCAGGGACTTCAGGTTCTTCTACTGTCAACTTTGAGTTAGATGTTTCTGAAAAAAACAACATAATAATCAACATATTAAAATATTGTGGCATAATAATAAAAGATCCTACAATAATTCAAGCTGCAGAGCAAGAAGCTCAAAAAGTTGAAATAAACGAAAAATCATAATAAATGAGTTTAATAACTGAAACAAATCAACAATACTACCAAGGCGCTCAAGGCTTTAGAGGTGACGGAGTTAAGTTAGCTTTTGAAACCACTTTTGACACAGATTTAGTTTTAGGTAGTTTCGATCCTAACAATATAAATTACGCTTTAAACAACTTTAAGTTGTACACTAGCACCTCTGGGTTACCAGGTTCTTATTCAGAGTATGTAACAACTTTTACAGTAGTTAATAACGCTATAACTTTTGAAGCAGGTTCTGAACCAGCAGTTGGTTTATATATAGTTGTACAGTTGAAAATGTTAGATGGTGGTAAGTACGGTGCTACAGATTCAGAAAAAGCGTATGGACAAGTGGTTGAAGACAATTATGGTAGCTACGCATATATAACTTTGAATGACGCTATAGATAACTTTATGGTTGGCTATGTAGGTGATGGCAAGCTAATACAAACAGCTAAGAAATCAGATATACTTTTCTTTGCTAAAAGAGGTTTACAAGAGTTTAGTTATGATACATTGAAGAGTATTAAATCAGCTGAACTAACTATCCCAGTAAGCTTGACACTAGCTCTACCGCAAGATTACGTGAACTATGTTAAATGCTCTTGGGTAGATCAACTAGGTGTTTTACATCCTATTTATCCTACGAACAACTTAACCACAAGTCCTTACTACACTCAAATTCAAGACTCTAAAGGAATTCCCACTCAAGATAACTTTGGATCAGATATAGAAGGTACATCGATAACCCAAGAAAGATGGCACAGTAATAATAGAGGTAACTCATTAAACAGTGATTTATCAGGTATAAGTGATTTCTCTTTAAATTGGAATCAAAACGGTGAGTGGATTAATTACCAAAACTTTGGCCAACTATACGGTGTAGATCCTCAGTACGCTAATATGAACGGTTATTTTAATCTAAACGAACGAGAAGGCAAAATGTCTTTTTCTAGTCATTTAGTTAATCGTCTAATCGTGCTAGAGTACATCTCTGATGGCTTAGCATATGATACAGATACTAGAATACCTAAACTAGCAGAAGAGGCTTTATACGCGCATATATTACACGCTGTGATATCTACACGCGCTAACCAACCTGAGTATGTAGTTCAAAGACTAAAAAGAGAAAGGTCTGCTAAATTAAGAAATGCAAAAATAAGATTATCTAACATCAAGACTGAAGAGATTACTCAAGTTATGAGAGGTAAATCTAAATGGATAAAACACTAAAATTTAATGGCTAAAGCAAAGAATACTTTTTTAAGGTCCAAGATGAATAAAGACTTGGACGCCCGTATAATACCAAGTGGAGAATATAGAAACGCTGTAAACGTGCAAGTCAATAAGTCTGAAGGAGATCAAGTTGGTTCTTTAGAAAACGTGTTAGGTAACACTGAGGTTGCAAACGTTGGAACTCATACAGGTTATGCTGGAACGTTGTATTGCATAGGTCAAGTTGTAGATGATTCAAATGGTGTTGCTTATTTATTTTACACTAGCGGAAGTTTAAGTGTTAATAATTACTCACCAAACGCAAAGAACTACATAATACGCTTCGACTCTAAGTCTAATTCGTTAACCACTTTGGTTGAAGGAGCTTTTTTAAATTTTTCTAGCCATAACCCTATATACGGTGTAAACGTTTTAGAGAATTTGCTTTTTTGGACTGATAACAGAAATCAACCTAGAAAAATAAATCTAGACCTAGCTAATCCTTCTGAAGTTTTAAACCCAAGTTATTACACGACAGAAGATCAAATATCTGTAGCTAAATACAATCCTTATGCACCAATAGAAATGTATGCTGAAAGCGTGTTATCACCTGGTGATTATGAAACCACTATGAAAGATGTTTCTAGTTTCTACATGCCTAATGGAGGACAGGGGGTGATTCAAGACTCGGTTACAGCTGGAGATTCACAGGTTAATTTATCAACTTTTAAAGGAGATATAATTGAAGCTGGCGGTGCTTATGGCGCGACTGGCGCCACTGTTTCATATACAACTCAATCAAACCCTCCAGAAATAATCACGGTCACTGGAGTAACTGTAGATACTTTTTTTTACAACGATGCGGTAACTCCGCCTGTTTGGGAGATAACAGTAACAGGTGGAACACTACCTGATTTAGACCCTACAACTCAAGATATAGTTTTAAATGCTAATCCTTACTATGACAAAGATTATGCTGGTGATCCAACGTATTTAGAAGATAAGTTTGTTAGATTTGGATATAGATTTAAGTTTGACGACGATGAGTATTCTTTGTTTTCTACATTTACTCAAGCCGCATTTATCCCTAAGCAAGATGGTTATTTTATGTATGTAAAAAAACCTGAAGCTGATAACATACAAGACATAAATGACCAAGACGCTGCTTTTAGAAGTACCACAGTTTCTTTTGTTGAAAACAAAGTTGATAATATAAAGCTTAGAACACCGCTACCATTTAACAATTACGAATTAGAAAGTTCTTTAAAGATAAAATCTATAGATTTACTATATAAAGAATCAGATGGTATACCTGTAAAAGTTATAGATACTATAGATATATCTAAAGTTTTTAGTTCAGCAGCTATTTGTGAGGTATCGGCTGATAATTTAACTCCATTTACAACTGTAAACGTAGACAACATAAGAGGTGGAATAAACGCTGGAGACTTAGTTACTGGTTCTGGAATATCTACAGCTGTAACTGTTGTTTCTTACACGCCTGACGATCCTAATCAAAACCCAAGCACTTCTGGGATTATAGAGTTAAGCTCTGCTCAAACATTAACCGAAGATACTGTCTTAACTGTTGGTGAGCCGGAATATTATACTTACGATTACCAAGCTAAAAAACCATTTAAGACTCTTCCAGAAAAAGACCTGATAAGAGTTTATGATAAGATACCGGTAAGATCTTTTGCTCAAGAAGTATCTGGAAATAGAGTCATATATGGTAATTTTCAAAACAAACACACGGCTCCTGATAGCTTAAATTACAATGTTGGTATCACAGAAAAGTCGTTATTTAATAAAAATGAATCAACACTAGATTACACTGGTGGCGGTGGTTTAATACCGCCAGGCGCGCCTATAGACGTGGACTTCTCAGGTGAATTATACGCTGGAAGAGTTATAACATCAACAAATCCAGGGGTTATTATACCTGATGGAACTGTAGTTTCTTCTACCAATAATAATGGTGAAGGAGTTTCTGTTTCTGGTAATTCTACGTTTTCATCCGGTGGCACACCTACTATGCTGTTAAATAACATGAATGGATTTATACCTGTTGGAGCTACCGTTTCTGGTAGTGGTATTCCAGCTGGTGTTACGGTTGTTTCTATACAGTCACAAACTCAGTCTGAAGCTTCTTTAACTGTTAGTCAACTTATTTCTTTTAGTATTAATGATCTTTTTACTTTTACATTAAGCTCTAAAACAGAAGCTGTTATATCTCTAAATAATGAGGTAACACTTCCAGCCGGACCAGTTGCATTATATTTAAACCCAGGTTCAGATATACAAGAAACAACTAGCATAATAGAGTACCCGAACCATAGTTTAAAAACAAATAGAAACTATCAAGTAGGTGTTGTTCTTTCAGATAGATTTGGAAGACAGTCAGGTGTTATACTTTCTAACAATAAAGAGTTAAAAACTATAAATGGTAATAAGTTTATAGGTTCTACTGTTTACTCACCTTATAATACTGAAAACATAGACCCTGATGAGTGGCGTGGTAATTCATTAAAAGTTTCGTTTAACGAAACTATAGGTACTAGCTTAGATAGAGCTATGGGAATTCCAGGTGTATATAATGGTGATCCAACTTCCGATGATTATAATCCACTAGGTTGGTATACGTTTAAAATCGTAGTCAAGCAGACTGAACAAGAGTATTACAACGTATATCTACCAGGTATAATGGCTTCTTACCCAGAAGACACAACTTTAGAGTTGGGTAAAACATCACATACGGTTCTTATAAGTGACAATATAAATAAAGTACCTAGAGATTTATCAGAAGTTGGACCAGTTCAGGATCAATTTAGAAGCTCTGTAAAGTTATATGGTAGAGTTGAAAACTCTAGTACAGAAGTGACAGAGGCTGGTACAAATATGGGTCTTAGTAATTTACAATACTATCCAGGAAGAACATTTGACACTGCTTCTACAGTATCTACCGTTGCTGATCTTTTTGATTTTAATCCACAAGATCCTCCAAACCCAAACTTGTTTCCACAATTTTATTCTTTAGAATCAAACCCATATATAGCTAGAATAAATACAGCTAATAAAATAGGGCAAATAGCTAACGTTAACTTTAACGCGGTAAGCGCAACTATATCTGTTACTGAAACTTCAGATACTCTTAGATTAAGTAGTATTTCTGGCACCGCAGCAGATATAGAGGTTGGTGATAGAGTTGTTGGAGCTGGTTTCCCCACAGACCTAGTTGTTTTTGGAAGTGGCTTTCAGCAAGGGAATGCAAGTGGTCAAAACTGGGAGGTTGATGCCTCAGGGTTTACTGGCACTAGCATAGACTTTGTAGCTTTAAGCGGAACAGGCCCAATAGTTGTAGGTGATATAATGGACGTTCAAACTGGAGTGCCAGAAGGAACTATAGTGTTAAGTATAACTGTAGATGGAACCCCAGGTGTTGATCCTTTAACGGTTGTAGTTAATAACATAGTCGCTTTAGACGGTGGCGATTTAGTTAGTTTCACTGAACCATCAACGCTTCAGGTTTCTACACCAGTTTCTGTAACTCTAGGAGATGAAATAAATGTCTACAGCTCAGAATCTCCGGGTATACAATTTTTAGCAGTCTACGAAACAGAGCCTGTTAGTAGTTTGTTAGATATATTTTGGGAGACATCGACTACTGGTAGAATCAAAGATTTAAACGATATCATAACCAACGAAAACCCTACTGGTACAGGAGGTGATATAAGTAACTGGAATGATAATACTTTTTTAGAATCTTTAAGAACTGGAGAAAACGTTTTAAATGCACCTATATATTTAGTTGACAATTTTGGAGCTACAATATCTTCAAACGACATAAATACTCCTTTATCTTTAGACTCTGCAATCGATGATAATGGTTTAAACGTTCAAACGGTTAATGGAGATTTAAACCCAGCTTTTTATCTTGAAGAAACAGCCGCTGGTAGTTTTGAATATAATTTAAAAGTAGGTGCTGGTTTTTCTACAATATATTACGGTTTAGACGAAGGAGCTAGAAACTTTACATTAACTTTTTCGGCTGAAGTAAACGGACTACCAACCGGACCAATTACTAGAAGTTTAAGTTTAGGTAATGTTTCACCGCACATTCCAACAATTAACGCAAACACTTATACTTTTAAAGCTTTAAAACCTCAAACAGGTGTTACAGATATAAAGGTATATACAGGACCAGAGTCTGTACCAACTGGGTTAGACGTTACTAGTGCTGGTTTTCCAGCTGGAACCACAGTTGTTAGTTATTCTCCAGTAGGTGATCCAGGTACACCGTGGGGTATAAAAGATAGTGTAGTAGATAGCTTTACCTATATAACATACGTTATGTTTGGTAATTTAGATGACATATTGTACTTAAGCCCTAGCTACATTGGTAATGTTCCGGATGGAACGTATGTAACTAACATACAAGTAGACACACCTGTGGCTGGGCAAACAACTGTAACTGTAAGCAAAGAAGTAACAATTCCTGCATTTAATCCTTCAGGTACTAAAATAGCCTATAGAACACCTGGCAATTTAGAAGTAAGTGCATCTGTTGACGTTATCGAAGGTCAATCTATAACAGCTAGTGACACTTCAGAATTATGGGACGACTGTCCTCTTCCACCGTTCTATCCAGGTGGAACTAACGTGCGATACATAGGTGAGCTTAAAGCTGTTAATGGAAAAGAATGGAGAGCTGACGATACATTACCGCTTTTTGGTCCTAAAACAAAAGACTTAACATTTAATATAACGCAAGAAAGAAGAGGCGTTGGAACACCAGGCGAAGAAGTTGTTAGCCCAGGTTACTTTGCTTTAGAAAACCCTGGCGTGGCGCTTTTTGGAACCGCAGCTAAAATCGACTTGGTTAACACTGGTTATCAAAATACTAGTATGCCAAATGACGTGTACACAATAGATTTTGAGGTCTCTGATCCTGGTGATACAAGAGCATGTCAAGTCACTGTTAACACTGGTATAGTTATATGCGAAGTTCAAGAGTGGACTGTTAATGGTTTTTATTCAACATCATGCTCGAGCAATCAATCAAATGGAACACCTTACGAAGGTAAATTTATATTTGTTCGAGTATGCGATCCAAATGGAGGATTAATAGGTGGAGATAACTTTAATGGATGGTATGCTTACCTGAGTGGATCCAACACGAACGATTTTACTGGTGACTTTCCTAGTTGGAACAATCTAATATCTAGCAATGGTAGTAGTAATTTAACAATAAGTCCTAGCGGAGGAACGGGTACGGCGAACTTTGCTACATCTGGTTGGACGGCTAGGTCTTTTAGTTTAGACAGTCTTAAAAACTTAATTGATAGTAACGAAGAAATTACGGGCGGCTGTTTAGTTTATGACAACCCAGGACCAGTTTGGACATTAACAGCTGGTGATGGGTCAAGCACGCCTTTAGTTCCAGCACGTAGTAATTATTTATTTACTATAGCTTAACTAACTGTAATTTAAAATTAAAATAAGTGATAATTAACATATGGCATCAGCAGTAGTAGAGGTAAAATACTTTAACACTTTTATTCTTAAAAAGACAAACTTAGCAGAAGAACCCGTGTGGAACGGGTCTTTTGGTATACCGGAGGACGTAGGTGGTTATCCAGTAGTTTCGTCAACTAGTCCAGCTAACTGGGCTATAGAAGAGTCTAGAATTAGAGGCGGTTACAATAACACAACGGTAGATTTCGGTGTAAAAGCTTACATAGTAGAAGACGAAAACAAAGCAGATTTTAGATCTAGCTCTTTAATATACTCAGGTGTTTTTAATTCAAGAACAGGTATAAATCAAACTAACGTGTTTTCTGTAGGTGAGGATATAACTAAAACAGCTGATCCAGCTAATGCCTCTATACAGAGGTTATATGCTGAAGATACAAATTTAGTTATATTTCAAGAACACAAAGTATCTAGAGCTTTAATAGATAAAGACGCAATATACAATGCTGAAGGCGGTGGCGCTGTAACTTCCTCTAACTTAGTTATTGGAACTATACAACCTTACTCTGGTGAATATGGTATAAGTAAAAACCCAGAAAGCTTTGCAGTTTATGGTTATCAAAAGTATTTCTCTGACAGAAACAATAATTGTATATTGAGATTAAGTAATAATGGAATAACTGAGATATCTTCTAATGGTATGAAAGATTACTTTAGAGACGAAGTTAACAGGGTATATACAAACTCAAGTAACGGTAGAATAATTGGTGGATATGATATTCATAACAATCAATATGTAGTGTCTACGCAAGTTATAAAAGGCTCTAATGTATATAACACATTATCTTTTGATGAAACAAATGCAGGTTGGGTTAGCTTTTTCAGCTATGATCCAGATCAATCTTTTAGTGTAGTAAATAATTTTTATACAGCTAAAGGTAAAGGTGTATGGAAACATTATTCAAACACCAATAGAGGTAATTTTTATAGTTTAGATAACAAAAGTAAAGTTACAGTTTCTTTTAATCCTAATCCTTCAAATTCTAAGTCTTTCAATACAATTGCTTACGAAGGAGCGAATGGTTGGATGCTGGAGTCAATGATATCAGATTCAACAGGCGCTGACACACAGCCCGCTATAAATTGGATTTCTAATTTTGATAAAACAACAGGTGTTTATAGTTACTACGAAGGCGAATATGTTACGGCTGAATCTTCAGCTGTGGTTGGTGAATCTATAGTTGGTCTAGCAGTCGCTATAAAAACAAATGTAGATCCAGTATTAGGCTCTAGTGTCTCTGGAACAGGAGTACCGCTTGGAACTAAAATTGTAGCTGTAAATTCAATAAGTGGTGGTGTTTTAGCACCGTCTACAGGTACGACTTTATCAGCTATTTCAACTCACGCTTATATAGCTCCAGGATCTTCGGTGTCTGGTAATGGGATAGTCTCTGGGACATTGGTTATATCTTTTGACAACTTAACAAATACGTTAGTGTTAAACAACCCGGCGACAGTAGCTGCTGGAGAATCAATATTTTTTGGAGGTACAGTTGTTATAGTTGTCGACTCTTCGAGTAGTTTTACTGAAAATACTGTATTAGATTTTACTAGCATAACTAATAGAGCTGATTACGTAAATGTTTTTGGAACAGGTAATCCTACTTTCCCAGTTCACCACGCTGGGTTTGAAAGAAAAGAAAATAAATATGTAGCTAACTTAATAAATAATACAACAGCCAGCGACAGCGAGGTTCTTTGGGGATCTTCAGTGAGTGGTATAAAAGGTTTTTATACCTTAGCAACTTTTTCAACAGATTCAACAACTGACCCAGGCGGTGAAAAGCAATTGTTTTCTGTTGAAAGTAATTTTACAATAAACAATGGATATTAATAATAAAAATATAAAGATATGCCAATAGGAGCAGGAGCAGTTATAGGGCTAGGAGCATCTATACTAGGTGGTGTTTTTGGAGCTTCATCTGCTAAAAAAGCAGCTCAAGCAGCGGCTAGAGAAAAAGCGCGTTTACAAAACAAGCTTAATAACTTAGAAAAAAATAGACAAGAAGTTGTTGATCCTTACGAGGACTTTGCTAACTTAAGTGGAATGATAACAAATCCTTTCGCTAACTTAGGTGTTGCGACAGGAGCTGCTGAAATTAAAATTGAAGAGGCTGATGTTTCGCTAGCTAATACATTAGACACTATGAGAGCTACTGGCGCTAGTGCTGGTGGTGCTACAGCTTTAGCTCAAGCAGCTTTAAGATCTAAGAAAGGTGTCGCGGCTAGTATAGAGCAGCAGGAAAAATCTAATCAAGACAAAGCAGCAGCTGGAGAGCAAAGAGCTCAACAACAGAGAATGGCTGAAGAACAAAGAATGCAGCAAGCTGGCGCTATGGGTAAACAATTTGTTTTTGGTGAAACAGAAAAAAGACAGGTTAAAGAAATGGATAGAACTTACGCAGAAATGATGGGCGCTGAACAAGACAGAGCTCAAGCAAAAGCGGATCAAACAGGAGCTGTAACAGGTGCAATTGGGTCTATAGCTTCGATTGGTGGAGGAATGTTAGGATAATTAAAAAAACAAAATGGAAAACAACTTAAATAGAAACCTTTTTTTACAGCAGTTCAACGAGAGTGATGCTATAGCTTACAGTCAAGGTTTTACATCAAGCACCAGTGACTATAATTTTCAGCTTTTAGAAAACGCCTATAGAAACACTGGTAGAGTTTACGCAAAACTAAAGCTAGCTATAGACTCTAATAGATGTCAAGATGAAACTTGTGCTCTTGAACTTGCCGAGATAAAGCATCTACAGGAAGCCCCACAATTATCTTTAGACTTTTTATCTTCACTTTTAGCTGAGTTAAGTATAACTGATGATCCAAACTTTGATCCTAATAATAATTTTAAGTACACAGCTGCAAACAGCGTAATGACGGCTAAACCAGGTTTCTCTAAGTCTGACGGTTATAGCGTTTATTTAGATCTACTACCAAACGGAGCTCAGCAAATAGTTTTTATAGGACCTGCTTTTGAAGAGCCGTTAGTTATAAACAATACAGCTTTAAACGCTTTAAACGAATCTAACACTTCACTTGTAGCACCTACGCCAGATATCAATAAAGACATGCTAAGACTATTAACTGAAGTCGGTGTATTTTCTCCTGATATGATTGGTGAAAATGGAGAGCTTTCGGCTGGAGCTAAAATAACTCAAGAGTATGTGATTATAAATCCTGATGGAACTCCTGATTATGAGATCGTAGACATCGGAAATGGAAAAGGTAGGAATATGCTTAAATACGATTTAGATAAAATCGAAAAGAAAGTAAGTCCTTTTGTAAACGCCGAGGTTGCTGGTTTACTGAGCTCTGAGCAAGACGCGGTTGCAGCTTGGAACGTTTATATATCTAAAGGTACAAGTGCTGAAGAGGACGATCAGATGGCTCAGAACGCTAACGCTAGTTCTAGTTCTTGGAGTTACACAGAAGACTTGCCACTAATGCAAGATAAAAAAGTTTTATTTGAAAAGAAATATAAAGAATACTTTATGAATAATTATCTGAAACAATTTACTACGAACCAATTACCTGCGGTTCAGGCAGACGCTGCGGTGTTTGATTTAGCTGAAGCTAAGAAAGCTAAAGCTCAGAAATTTTTGAAAGATAACGAATTAAATTAAGTTAAATGAACGAATTAGAAACTTACGTAGCTTCACTACAAGATCAAGGTTTATCTGTAGATGAGATTAAAGCTAAAGTAATAGAGTGGAAAAAGAACAACAAACAAGAAGTTGTTGAAACCTCTGTCGAGCCAGTAAAGACAGAAGACGGTGCAGTGGGTGCAAGTGCTCCGTCGGTAGGACCACAACCAGCGCCAGAGCCTACGGAATTAACATTGGAAGATGGTTTTTCGGTATCACCAGAAGATAAAATAAAAGAATTAGATAGAGAAGCAGAGGATATTTTATGGGAAGGATATCAAAGAGCAGCTAAAGAGACTAAAGCTAAAGAAAAAGAAATAGCCATAATGTCTTTTGGTGAAAAACTTTTAGTTGATTTAAAAAAAGGAAGTACAACCTTAGGTGAAATGATAGCTTCTGTTCCAGAAACTATATATGATGTATTTGCTTTGCCTCAAAACTTACTAGCAAATGCTACCGGGTTAGACATAGAAGCTAGTTCTGAAAAATTTAAAGAAAAAACTGGATTAGAAAACCCTATATTAGAGTTTTATGAAGCAGAAAGTGCTAAACTTCAAGAGTCACAAGATATATATAATAAAGCTAACTACGATCATCAAGGCATATACAAGAATTTTGAAGAAGGTAATTATGCAGATGGCTTTAAACAACTAGCTAGTGGTTTAGCAGAAAGTGCTCCTGTAAGTATGTCTATGATGGTTGGGGGCGCTGCTGTTAGTACAGGTAAACTAGCCGCTGGTAGTACAATAGCTTTTGCCGGTCCTGAAATAAAAGAGCAAAGAGAAAAAAACGCAGGTCAGTCTGAAGCAGAAAACATTATAAAAGGTCTAGGCTTAGCAGGTGCTGAAAGCGTTTTTAGCTCTATAGGTACTGGAACTATAGGTAAGGTATATAAAGACATATTAATAAAAGAAGGTAAAGAAGAAGGTGTAAAAGTTTTTAGACAAGGGCTTGTAGATATGTATAGATCTGCTTTAACTAAGTTTGGAGCACCAGCTTCTATGGTTGGTGAGGGTGTTGAAGAGGTTGCTACTACTATTACTCAGAACATGATAAATGGAGTCGATCCATTTGAAAACGTAGCTGATTCTTTTATACAAGGAATTGGTGGTGGTTTAACTTATGGAGCTCCAGTTAATACTGCCCAAGCGGTTAAAACTGTAAAGTCTGGTATTACAAATTTAAACATAAACAAAGAGTTAAAAATATCTGATTCCAATAATGTTATAGAAGCTTTTAGCCCAGAAACACCAACGTCTGAAGCTGAAGTTAAAATATCTCAAAT
>Ga0206130_10003886_pt1 | contig 18958 bp, 13 predicted proteins | sample Helgoland_Spring_9_FD_148637 | JGI IMG/M metagenome (GOLD analysis project Ga0206130, IMG submission 148637) | Pelagic subsurface seawater microbial communities from Kabeltonne, Helgoland, North Sea - Helgoland_Spring_Bloom_20160512_1 | ecosystem: Environmental > Aquatic > Marine > Epipelagic ... | reverse complement strand
GACTGTACCCAAGAGTGGATCTTGCCCTTCCGGATACAACAGTTCGGGTGAGTACTGCAAGCCAAACTCTAGTGCGAAATTTGCGATTGAAAAAATTGGTTCTTGTCCGTCGGGATACAACAGTTCGGGAAATTACTGTTTGGCCAGTAGTGGTGCTTCGTTGGCCATGCACAAGAGTGGTTCTTGTCCATCAGGGTACAACAGTTCAGGTAGTTACTGTTTGGCACAGAAAGAGCAACGGTATACTGCATTGACTCCAACCACCGTTCCGAAGAGTGGTTCTTGTCCGTCGGGGTACAACAGTTCGGGAGAGTATTGTAAACCAGGCTCTAGTGCGAAATTTGCAGTTTTAAAGGATGGTTCTTGCCCTTCCGGGTACAACAGTTCCGGAAATTATTGTTTGGCGGGTTCCAGTGCGAAATATGCTCTTCCGAAGAATGGTTCTTGTCCTTCAGGGTACAACAGTTCCGGAAACTATTGTTTGAAATACTGATCAAAGCCAGTTCATACGATTGTCAATACAAAAAAGGGAAGGATTATCCTTCCCTTTTGGTTCACAGTCTAGTGTGGTTACTTGATTAGGGTCAAAGCATATCCACTCATGTAAGGAGCGAGGGTCACCGTTTGAGTTAAGGCATTGGATGCTTCTTCAGATTTGCCTGTCATCGCATAGTAATTGGCAGCGGCAAAACTTAATTCAGGGGATGCGTGTATGTGACCTTTTACAGTGTCCAACGCTTTTCCTGCTTGTTCAATGTTTCCACTGTAGGTGTGTCCCAACACTGTAAGTGCTGCATTGGCTTTTGGATTCTCTGCGTACCAACGATCTGCATTTTGCAACCAGGTATCAAAAGCCTTTTGTGCGGCTTCTAGATTTAAGGTCGCAGCAGCAATCTCTTCTGAGTTGTCAATAGTGTCAACCACTTCTTCGGATTCTACGGCTTCCTTTTCTGATTTGGCATCTGCTTCAGTTTCTTCATTGTCAACCGGTTCTGGGATTGCTGCTTGAAGAGTTTGAAGGGCTGTGCTGGCATTTCGCAATTGTACAATGATGCCTGATACATCAGAAGGGTGTGATGTGATCCATTCTTGAAGCATCTTCTCAGCTGTAGCTAAATCGTTCTGGGCAACGGCGTTGTCAAACCAAAGCATGGCGTTTAATGGATTGTATCTTAGTGTTAATGATTCTATAAACAAGTCATTTGCTTGAGACCATTTTCCTTGATCTGCATAGACAAGCGCGAGTGCCAAACGGTTGTTTGCACGCTCCGAAATGCCATTTTCCAATTTAATGGCTTGGCGATAGGCTTCGTGTGCACGTTCTGTATTTCCCTGGATCAACTCACTGTGTCCAAATACTTGTGCCAATTGTGCATCCAAATCTACATTGCTGCGATAATTGTTGCTTACGGCCTCATGGTTTCCACTGATGAGGTCTACAGAAGCAACCCAACCGTCTGCTCGATAGCAGGCTTCTGGTTGAGACATGTACCAACCGTCTTCCACAGAGTTCAGGTCCGCACCTTTACTACGCTCTTTTGCGGCTTCGATTTCTTCTTCATCCATCTTGCCTTGTGCTTTGTTGATGTCCATTCTACGACCCAAGTCAATGTCCCACCAAGAGTGGTACAAACGAGCAGATTCTGTGTAGGCTTTGTGCGCTTCTTCGATGTTGCCAGTGATGCGTTGTGCATGACCGTACTTGAACCACAATTGACAATCTGTTTGTTCGTCTTCATCCGCAATCAACAAGGCATATTGTTCTAGGGCTTCAGTATAGGCGCTTCCCGTTTCCAACGCAGAGATTAAACCATTGATGCCAGCAACATTCAAGGCTGGCTCTGTACTTGTCTCCGTTCCACCTTCTTCAGTACTTTCTCCATCTTCAGCACCAGTATCCTCTTTTGGTTCAAGTGCTTTTCGAGCATCTTCAAGATGGATTGGGTAGTAAGAGGTGAATTCGAAACCATCATGCTTGACCATACCAATCGTTTCAGTCGTTTTGTCCACAACGATGTCGTAGCCAATCAGGGTTCTGTGTCCTATTGTTGCGATTGGATTGAGTCCATCGCTGAACGGTTGCAACACTGGACGAGATACATAGCCGTCGTACAAACTCTGTTCTCCAAGGCTGGGCGTCATCCAGTCTAGGCGTAAATCGTTGCTGTATGTAGAAATCGTTGAGGAAGCCTCTACATATCTGTCCAAAGAGGATCCTGAACTGTCAAATTCGATGGCGGTTGATGTTGCCGTGCCGTTAAAGGATGCTTCCACGATCAATGAGTGTCCGGGCAACAACGTTTTGTTCGCTCCAGAGAGTGTTTTTTTGCCTTGGGTACCCACTTGGATGTTTCGTGTTTGGTAGGGGACACCTGTTGCCCCGACTTCTTTCATCAATCCGGCACCATCATCGCTGAATCTGATAACGCCTTTACTGTGCAATACTGCGTAAGAAGTTGGTAAGGCACCCAAGCCAATAATCATGTGGGGGTAGGTCAAACCCGATGTCAGTTTGTTTTCCGAACCAGATATTAGGGCTGTCACATCGTTCAAAACCATGCCGCCAACATTGAGACTGGGGATGGTGACATATTTGATTTCGCCACCCACTTTGAAATCATCGGGTACAGGGATGAGGCGTTTGTTGGTGACTTTGATGTCCAATTCATTGCTTTTCGCAAAGTCTTCGCTGACCACAATCAAGGAAGTGTTTGGGATGAGGGCAAAAAGATCGCCTCGTTCACCTTCTTCAGTCTTTTCAGTGGTGACAAATGTTTTCATGCTGGGAGTACCATCTTTGTCAGTGTATAGTGGTACTTCTACAGACCCTTCCAAAGAGATTGATCCAACCGAGCCTGTTTTCTCAACAAGATTCCATTCTGTGAAATCTGTGAGTGATACTGGATTGATGTAAGGGGAACCAGCGTGTGCAGTGTTGGAAAAACCTGCGAGGATCAATGTGGTAATCAAAGACATTCCTGCTCCTAAAAAAGAGGATGAATACAACTATATAGATTTAGCAATAATGTAAGGAAACTATCGCTTTCCACCATCCGTTGCAAACATTTGAAAAAATCCATTGTAATTGGGTGGGCAAATCTGTGGAACTCGATAAAACTGACATGACACTTGTTCACACTACAAATGCAATTAATGCATCATTATAAAAATAAAAGGAGACTGCCATGAGCACGATCATTTCGGTATATGGAACTATGATTTTGGATTCAAGAGGAAACCCTACAGTTGAAGTCGAGGTGATTACAGACTCCGGTGCATTTGGCCGAGCCGCTGTACCCAGTGGTGCCAGCACAGGTGAGCACGAAGCAGTGGAACTGCGTGATGGTGGCGATACTTGGATGGGGAAAGGTGTTCAAAAAGCCATTGAGCACGTGAATCGTACTTTGGCTCCACACTTGGTTGGAGAGTCTGTTTTTGAGCAACGGTATTTGGATCAAAAGATGCTTACAGTAGACGGTACTGACAACAAAGGTACATTGGGTGCCAATGCTATTTTGGGATGTTCGATGGCGATTGCACGTGCAGCGGCCTGTGAGTTAGAACAACCGTTGTATCGATATTTGGGTGGAATCCATGCTTCTCGTTTACCCGTACCATTTATGAATGTGTTGAATGGTGGTGCTCATGCTGACAACAATGTTGATATTCAAGAGTTTATGATCGCTCCGATCGGTGCAACATCATTTTTGGAAGCCATGCGATGGGGAACTGAGATTTATCACAATCTTAAAAAACTGCTTCAGTCTAAGGGGTTGGCAACAGGTGTTGGTGATGAAGGTGGTTTTGCCCCAAATCTTGCAAGCAACGAAGATGCATTGAAATTAATTTCTGAAGCGGTTTCCAACGCAGGATACGAATTGGGATCCCAAGTGGCGTTGGCTTTGGATGTTGCAGCGACAGAGTTTTATTCAGATGGAAAGTATCATTTGGATGGTGGTACCAAGAATGCATCTGAAATGGTCGCATACTACAAAGATCTGGCAGAACGGTATCCATTGATCAGTATTGAAGATGGGTTGGATGAAAACGATTGGGATGGCTGGGCCGAATTGACTGCCGCACTTCCAAACATTCAATTGGTTGGTGATGATTTGTTTGTAACGAATCCCGTACGATTGAAGCGTGGGATCGATAATGGTGTGGCGAATTCGATTTTGATCAAGGTTAATCAGATTGGAACGTTGACAGAAACGATGGAAGCGATTGAAATGGCACACAAAAATGGCTACACGTGCATGATTTCTCATCGTTCTGGTGAAACAGAAGATTCGTTTATTGCGGACTTAGCCGTCGCAACAAACGCTGGTCAAATTAAAACAGGTGCTCCCTGTCGTTCTGAAAGAACTGCAAAATACAATCAACTACTTCGAATAGAACGAGATTTTGAGTGGGTGGATGGAAGTCAAGTCAATCGTTCATCAACATATGGACGTTGATTGACGAAATTGGTTGAATCCTGAATGTTTGGTTTGAGATGTTAAATATCGGGGCGAGTAAGGTTGATCTTTATTCGCTTGGGTATTCTTCAATGAGCACAACACGATCTTCAAAGGCGTATCCTTTTCCTCGCCAAGACTCATAAATCTCCTTGGGGATAAGTCGTCCAGGGGGTTTTGCCAGTCCAGTGATGGTACGTTCTTCAATCGTAGCCATTGAATCTGGTTTTATTTGGGTCATAACCATGACTTTGATAAATTTTGTGTTCATGTCGTCTTTGGGGACGATTGGATAGACATACCACTTTTCTCCGCTGACTTGTTGTGTTATTTTGACATCGTGTCGTGCCATACCTTCGACTCTAACTCCTCGATAATCTAAGGTGATGTCTTCTATGGCAACCGGTACAATGGTTGGTTTGAATCCAGGGAGAGCCCCTCTGTCCCATCTGTAAAATCCAAGTCCTGCAAGTACAAAGCCACTGATGCCCAATACGAATATCCAGACGGCTAGTTTTTTTGAATCCATGATGTACTCCACTTCTAAAGTGTTGAGAAGAATTGTCAGAATCTGTATGGTTGGATACACTTTTTGTGCAACCTCGTACAGGATTTTTTTATGACGCTGATATTTTCCTTGCTTTTCGCATGTCAATCTGACACAGAATCAGGCTTTTCAACGTCTGGTAACACCACAGTGAATCCGGACTCTTTGACAGGAAGTACAGATGAAGGTTCCACAGAAGGCTCGAATCCCACTTCGTTAAATCCAGTGGTCAGCGGATTGGATGGTTCTTTTGTCGAGGATGAAACGGGTGTTGTCTTGGAAATGCATGTTTATGTAGAGGATCCTCAAGGGGATATTCTAAATGGCATGTTGGAAGTCGACTATCAGTGGGGTGACAATACTGACTCCACCCAGATGGATATTGATGGTGGAACTGTATTGATAGAAGAGGGAGAAGTGACCTTCTTTATTCTAGATGTTGACGATACCAGTCCATACGAAGTTTTTGTGACGGTATACGACGAACAAAGAAATCCGAGTGAAGAAGTCAGTGCAGAAATCTTACCAGCGGGCTCAAACGAACAGTGATCCTGGCTACAAGGATGGAATTGACGAATCTTCGTCAATTATTGACGAAGATTCGTCAATGTGATCTTATAGTCATCTATAGTCTAGAAGATAAGCCACTTTTATGTATGGCATGAATCTTGCTTTGGAGCCTCCGTATAAACGGAGGTTTTGTGTCTGTAAGAATAGTAGAACTGTCGATTTCAATAATATTGGGTGTGGCACTTTGGTGGTGCTGGGAACCTTCCGTAACAAGTCTTCGATGGGGTTTGGGGGCGTATGCACTATTGTTGAGTGTGTGTAGAAAATCGAACAAAACAAGGGCTGTAATTTGGACGCTGTGTTTTTTGTTTGGTTCTCTAAGAGTGTCCACCATGCCGAATGTTACCGATGAGAACGATCAGTACAATCAGTATACAACCGGCTGGGTGGTACATTCCAATCGTCGTGAAGCCCTTATCGAAAATGAGACAGAGCGTTGGAAAATTAAATTTTACCCAGAAGCACCAACTCAAGGATCGTTGGTTGCTGTTTGGCACCAACCTCAGTTTGGATTGGAACAATGGTCTGGAGGAGTGGATCAAAAGCAAAGACAACAATCGGCACGATTCACTTTTCGTCGTGCGAAAGAATGGGTGTTGTTGTCTGAACCGAAACGATTGACAAAACCCCTTGTTTTACACGATCTCTCAAATGGCGATATTTTGTGGGCACTATTATCCGGCGACAAATCTGATATTCCTTTGAACGTCAAACAAACAATGCAACGAACTGGAACCAGTCACTTGTTGGCGATCAGTGGTATGCACATTGGACTTGTAGCTGCTTTTACCTACATGTTGATCCATTGGTTTTTTGGATGGGCATTGTTGATAGAGCGTATGAATCAATATAATTGGGGTCGATGGAATCATCGAATGGGATTGATTGGTGCGATGAGTATGGCGATTTGCTATGGGTACCAGGTTGGGTGGCCTGCATCCGCTCAACGTGCAGTATTGATGGTGTGTATTTTTTGTATTGGAAAGTGGCTAGAATTGTCTTTTTCAATCTGGGATGTACTTGGCTTAACCGCACTGTTGATGGTGTTGTGGGAGCCTTCAATTCTACAGGACTTGGGTTTTCAACTGTCCTTTTCAGCAGTCATTGGTATCGGTTTGTTTGGACAACGAGCATATCACTGGACCTCCAAATCACAGGTTCGTATCGTGCGCTGGATAAGCACGTCAATGGGGATGACTATTGGGGCAACATTGGGAACATTACCAATCTGTGCTTGGGTGTTTCAAGCGATACCATTAACGGGATTGGTTGCAAACCTGGTAGCCACACCATTGTTGGCGACATTGGCGGTTCCATTGTCGATGATGGGACTGTTTTTTGAAATGGGAACCCTAAATACCTTGAGTGTTTGGTGTTTTGTGTGGGCTGATGCTTGTGTCGAATTGGGTCTGTGGTTGTTAGAACCATGTGAATGGAACCCTTTTGTTGTGGCTTTCGATCGACTGGATTTATGCATTGCAATGATATTGATCGTGTTGATTGCACACTGCAAAGGCCGGTTGGCAATGTTGTCCTTTTCTATGTGTCTTGTGGGGCAGATCTGTTGGAATTCTCCTTATTTCGAAAGAGAAGACCAGCCTTATCGGAAAGGAACTGACTTATCGGTAACGTTTTTACCTGTTGGTCAGGGTGATGCGACATTGTTGGAATGGTCTGACGGGGAAGTTTGGTTGATAGATGGAGGTCCATTTACATTTGAAATGGTGCCTTATTTACAGAGAAGGGGGATTTGGAAGATCGATAAGATATGGTTGTCACATCCACATGCAGATCACATGGACGGTATCTTTCCTGTATTGAATCAACTAACAGTCGGATCCTTAATTGTGGGAAGGGAATTGGAGTCCTCTGATCAGGGTGGGCGGTATTCTGCATTATGGGAATTGGCTAAAGAAAAACACATACCCATACAACTCGCAGAGGCAGTCAAAGAGGATCATTCTGTTGTGAATCGCGGTGTACGAATCCTACATCCTCACGATTGGACAGTGCGCACTTCAGACCGTTGTAATGAAGAAAGTGTGGTGTTGGAAATCACCCATCAGCAACATCGGATCTTATTTCTAGGAGATATAGAAGAAGATGCTGAGAAGGAACTCTTGAAGTCTGTTCGTTCGGTAGATCTGCTGAAGGTGGCACATCATGGATCGCGATCTTCATCGTCACCAAAATTGATGAACGTATTGAATCCCACCATTAGTGTGATTACGGTTGGAGAAGGCAATCGGTTTGGTCATCCACATGCTGAGACCCTTTGGGTGTTGAGGGACAGTACAGTACTTCGAACTGATTGGCATGGTATGATAACAGTCGATTTTAGGGATGGTAAGATGATTGTGCAATGACAATATTGCGTACTCAATCAGGTTCAGACAGAGTGACATTCATTGACAAACCTTAACCTTTACGTTAAGGTGAAGGTTGAGGACACCGATTAATGTATTCAATTAAAGCCATTGCTGAAAAAACAGGCAAGACGACCCGTGCGCTCAGGTATTATGAGCAGTTGGGCATCCTGTCACCAGACATGCGCACTGATGCAGGATACCGAATGTATTCTGAAAAATCAGTTTTCCAGATCGAATGGATAGACAAGTTGAATCGGTTGGGCTTCTCCCTTCCGGACATCAAAACATTTTTGTCGTCTTTTGAGGATGTAGAATCTGCTTCCGATTTGATGACCCAGTTGGGTGCTCTTTATCAAGAGAAGCTACTGGATGTTCAGCAACAGATTTCCCAGCTGCAGCAACTTTCTCAAGAGTTGCAAGAGTCTATTCAGTTTACAGAATTGTGTAAGCCCTGTCATTTGCGTACGGATCAATCTGACTGTTCAAGTTGTACATTGCACGGTCATGAAACTACGCGTATTCCCATTCTCGTTGCTGGGGTACAAGAATCCCTCCAGCATTCCAATGACTGATTTTTCAGTGGAGTCGTTATGAAAGACATTTCAGATTTGATTTACCTAGACAACCATGCCACCACCCCTTGTGATCCCGCCGTTGTAGATGCGATGATTCCATTTTTGACTCAACAGTTTGGAAATGCGGCTTCTCGTTCACATGCATTTGGTTGGAATGCCTTGGATGCAGTGGAGTTGGCAAGAGATCAAGTGGGTAGCCTTATTAATGGTACTGGTAAAGAAATCGTATGGACTTCCGGAGCAACGGAGTCTAACAATTTGGCCATTAAAGGGATTGCCAAGTATTATGAGCGAAACAACGAAGGGAAAACGGGTCACATTGTCACAGTGTTAACAGAGCACAAGGCTGTGTTGGATGCCTGTAAAGCGTTGATGCGTGATGGTTGGGAGATTACTTTTCTAGAAGTAACATCCGATGGTAGAATCCGATTGGAAGACCTCAAGGCAGCATTGCGTGAGGACACTGTTCTGGTTTCTGTAATGTTTGCAAACAATGAAATCGGTGTCATTCAACCCATCGCAGAGATTGGAAATATTGTTGCAGAAGCCAGGTCTTCCAAGCAGTCACCCAAAGTCGTTTTTCACACCGATGCTGTACAGGCTCTTGGTCGAATTCCGATTGATGTCAAAGCCTGTAAGATTGATATGTTGAGTATCTCTGGGCACAAGATGTACGGTCCAAAAGGAATCGGAGCATTGTATGTTCGTCGTGGTCGTCCCAGAATCAGATTGGAAGCATTGATTGACGGTGGTGGTCATGAGCGTGGGATGCGTTCAGGAACGTTGCCAGTGCATCAAATTGTAGGTCTTGGTAAAGCTGCCGAATTGGCCAAAAAAGACATTGATGAAGGCCACATTGAAAAAGTGCGAGAACTTCGTGATTACATGTGGAACAAACTGGACGGCGAGTTGGACGAGGTATTCTTGAATGGTTCGACAGAACATCGATTGCCGAACAACTTGAACATCTCCTTTGCTTATGTAGAAGGAGAAGCCATTATGCTCGCGATTAAAGAGATTGCTTGTTCTTCTGGGTCTGCGTGTACCAGTGCCAGTTTGGAGCCCAGTTACGTTTTACGTGCTTTGGGGGTCGAGGTTGAACTTGCGCATACATCTATTCGTTTTGGCTTGGGAAGATTCACCACCAAAGAAGAAGTAGACCAGGCGATTTCAATTGTGGTGACGCAGATTCGCAAATTGCGTGAAATGAGTCCACTCTATGAAATGGTTCAGATGGGAATCGATCTTAAAACCATTGAGTGGAGCGCTCATTGATTGGTCAGATGTATAATCTGAACAGTTTCTTTCTTATTTATTTTCAAAATCTTACATTCACTTTCACATCGTTAATTCGATACTTTGGAGAACGACATGCGTTACAGCGATAAAGTCAACGATCATTTTAACAATCCTCGAAATATGGGGTCAATGGACCGTCAAGATCCTCAAGTTGGAACAGCCGTTGTTGGCGCACCTGCTTGTGGTGATGTGATGCAGCTGCAGTTGAAGATCACAGAAGAAGGTGTCATTGAAGATGCCAAATTCAAAACCTTTGGTTGTGGATCAGCGATTGCCTCTTCTTCATTGGTGACCACCATGGTAAAAGGGAAACGCATCGAAGATGCAGAAACATTGCGCAATGTAGACATCGCCAGTGAGTTGGAATTGCCACCTCAAAAGATCCACTGTTCTGTATTGGCAGAGGATGCAATTAAAGAAGCGATTCGAAATTACCAAGAAAAGAAGGCCAAATCGGTTGAGTAATCTCATCGATTGGGCTAAATAAGAGATACAACCTTTGTTATTTGGGAGGGTGTGATGGCCATTAAGATGACCGAAACAGCCATACATCGCTTGACATTACTCAAAAAGAAGAGACAAACCCCCGAAGCCGTATTGCGCTTGAGTGTACGCGGTGGTGGGTGTTCTGGCTTGAGTTATCATATGGATTTTGCGGAATCGCCCGAAGCCAAAGACAAGATATTCTCGTTTGGTGAACATCAGGTCGCCGTTGAGCGTAAAAGCTATATGTTCATCAATGGTTCTGAGATTGACTTTGAACAGACCATGGTGCGTACGGGATTTGTTTTCAACAATCCGTTGGCTTCTAGGTCTTGCTCTTGTGGTGAATCTTTTACGTTGTAGTCTACCTGCCAAGTACCCACTGTGGTATGAAGGCACTTTTATAAAACAAAGAGCCGTCCATTTGGGCGGTTTTTCTGTAGATTGTGAGAAATGAACATGCTTTGTTGGAAATGCAAAGAACAGATGCAAGGGTTGGTTTGTGTGGGTTGCTCCGCAATTCGATTGCCACCACCCAAAGCCGATTATTTTGAAGTGTTTGGCTTGGAAAGACGGTACTTTTTAGACTCCAAAGAAGTTCAATCTGCTCATTTGAGATTGGCCAAGATTCTACATCCGGATCGGTGGCGACAGTCTTCGGCAGTCGAGCGTCGAATGTCTAAGCAATGGATGGCCTTGGTCAATGAAGGTCTACGAGTTTTGCAAGATTCAATTCAACGTGCACGATATTTGGCCACGGGTTCAGCAACTGTATCAGAGACAGGTGGGAAAATGGACAGTGGTTTTTTAGAGACCATATTTGAATTGCAAATGAGAGCTATGGAAGAGCCCAAAGTCGTTAAGTTGGAAGCGCAAACGATGCTCAATGCTTGTACGTCTGATTTAGAGGCGATTTTTCGACATTGGGAAGAATCCAAGGGAGATTTGTCCATGGTTGAAGACTGCTTGGGACAAATGAAATATTTGAACAACTTGGTCAACAGACCTTAACGAAACAGTACAAAACAACAGAAATGAAAATCGTGATCCAATGTAATCACACATAGAACTGGAGAATATCATGGCAAATATCGGAATCGACTTGGGTACCACTCACTCTTTGGTCTCAGTTGTCTTGAGTGGAAAAGCACGTGTATTGTTGGATGACGACGAAAATGCATTGGTTCCCTCTGTTTTACAATACGACAATGTCGGTACATTAACCGCCTTAGGTACAACCGCTCTTGAACAGACTGGAACAGAAGGTGTTCAAACGTTTCGTTCCATCAAGCGATTTATGGGACGTTCCCCAAGTGATGTTCAACAAGAGGCTACCGATTTTGGATATGCATTGGCCGATGATGAACGGGTGACTCGTTTTGCGGTAGGGGATAAAGAAATCACCCCAATTGAAATGTCTGCACATATTTTAAAAGCATTGGCTTCGATTGCCGAAGAATGTTTGTTTGCTGCACCTACCGGTGCTGTAATTACCGTTCCTGCTTACTTTGATGATGCCCAAAGGCAAGCAACGAAGGATGCTGCTAAAATAGCGGGGTTGGAAGTATTGCGGTTGTTGAATGAGCCAACGGCTGCTGCGATTGCCTATGGATTACAAGAAGGCAATGACGGTAAAACTGTAGCGGTATATGATTTGGGTGGTGGTACTTTTGATGTCTCTATCTTGAAATTGAGTGATGGTGTATTTCAAGTGTTGAGTACAGCAGGTGATACACATCTGGGTGGTGACGACTTTGATAGAGCATTGTTGGCTGTTTGGTTGAGACAAACGGGTATAGAGTACACAGCCATTTCAGATATTCAGTTGGCTTGGAAGAGGGCAGAGGAAGCCAAACGAGTCCTTTCAGATGAAGACAGCGTAGAACTCTCGTTGGATATTCAGGGGCAGACGATTCGCTCGGTTGTAGAACGTTCAGTTTGGGAGCAAGAGATTCAGTCATTGCTAGACAAGACAGGGACCGCAATTGAATTGGCTTTGTCAGATGCTGAGTTGACATCGACTGATATAGATGAAGTTGTCTTGGTTGGAGGCTCTACTCGGGTACCTATAGTCCAAACATATGTGGGTGGATTGTTTGATCGTACACCACACTCTAGTTTGAATCCAGATCAAGTTGTGGCCTTGGGCGCCGGTATGCAAGCCGATGCTTTGAGTGCACAAAAAAGTATGGATGATGACTTTTTGTTGCTTGATGTATTGCCGTTGTCTTTGGGCGTTGAAGTTGTTGGAGGTATATCTGAGCGTATTATTGATAGATGTACAGGAATCCCGACGACCGCCACCAAAACGTTTACGACACATGCAGATGGTCAGACCGGTATGAAGATTCATGTGCTACAAGGCGAGCGAGAAATGGTCGCAGACAATCGTTCACTTGCGGAGTTTTCATTAAAAGGATTGCCAGATATGCCCGCTGGGATTCCCCGTATCAAGATCACCTTTTCTGTTGATGAAAATGGTATGTTGACAGTCGAGGCTCAAGAGCAATTTACAGAAGTACATGCCAGTATAGAAGTATCTCCAAGTCATGGTCTTACAGAAGATGAGATTGAAGACATGTTGGATGCGGCCATTGACAATGCTGCCGATGATGTAGAACAACGATTGTTGATTGAGGCCACTGTAGAGGCTGAGCAAGTATTGAAGGCGTTGACAGATTCTCTTTCGATGGATCGGGATATGGCTACAGAACAAGAGTTTGTTCAAATGCAACAAGTAAAAGAACAACTGGAACAGGCCATCTCGGAAAAACAACGTAGAAGGATTGGGGATTTGACACATCGTCTTGATGAGGTTTCTGCGCCTTTTGCACAGCGTCGAATTGAACGAGATTTGGCGATTGCACTGGGTGGACAAGATGTTGACTATGTGGCTTCTGAGTTGGGTATGAAAAATAGAAATGCCTAAGTTGGTTGCAATGGTAATCGATTAGATGTCAAATCATTCAGTTTCCTTGTCTGGTTCCTCAAAGAATCATCGTTCCTTTGTAGTGGTGACAATCTTACTCGGATGGATACTGTCTTGTTGGATTCGTTTGACGTATGTGTCTTTTTCGCAGGTTACATCAGACACATTATCTCCTTTTGTGGCAGGTATTCAGTGGTGGCATACTGGTGTGTTCCAACCGGCCAATCCAGAATCTGATCAGTGGTTGTGGATTCTTTCATTGCCGTTGATGTCTTTATCAAACAGTCTGACCCAATTGTTTTGGTGGAAGTGTCTTGCCACTACTATTGTGGTACCCATTTCTATGTGGATGTCTGCCCAGTTGATCCAGCGTTATCAACTGTTTTGGATGCTTGTGTTGGCGATGATTTTAACGTTTGACATGGGGTTGGTTGATACTATGCTCTCTTCTTTTCGAGGGTACTGGGCCCCTGAGTGTATGGCAATTGCATGTATTGGGTTGGTGTATTGGGACAAGGGTCATGCCTGGGGTGGTCACTTCGCAACCGTTTGGACTGTAATTGCAATGGGGCAACACCCCTTGGTATTTGGCTGTTTACCGGCATTGTTTTGGTTATGGAATTCAATGAGGCAAAGAGGACAACGCTGGTGGATTTCAATTGTCTTGGCTTTTGTGTGTACGATTCCAAGGATTGTTTGGCTTTGGGAACTTTCATTTTGTGATGCAGGTGGTTTGGCTTGTTTCACAGATATAGCATCGTCGAGTTCAGAAAATATTTCTACATGGTCTATGATTTCGAGAGTTGTTGTTGACCGGTTGTGGGTTGAGATGGGGGTGGCATCCATCCTTATGCTCTTTGGATGTTGGTATTCTTCAAATCGTGTATTGAAGATCTGGGTGTTGTGTGGAGTGCTTGGCATTACGGTGTTGGGTTTGTCGATTTCAACGTTACGTCCATATCACTACAGGGTTTTGATTGTTCCTCTGTTTATTCTCTCTGTTGAAGGGTGGAGTCAGTTGAAAATTAAAGGCGTATTGGCAGGAGTTTGTTGGTGCTGTATGGTGTTGTTGTATCGAATCGAACCTGTGGGATGGTTTAGTACAACTAAAGCATCCGATAGTGTGGCCAAAGAATTGTGTCAGGAATCAGAACCGATATGGTTGGAAGGTTATGGAGAGTCGTTGCAGGTATCCCCCCAAAGTGTTGGGATGTCATTGATTCTTCAAGAATGTCAAATCACAATGGCAAAGAGTCCAACCCAAATGATCTGGGTTTTGGAAATGATGAACAATCCTATAGAGGTTGGTGTTGTGGTGTGGCAAGAGGGTGATGTTGCAATGAAGCAGGTAGCCAAAGAAGATTGGTTGTTGATTTCTCCCGATCAAAAGTGGTCTGGCCACGACGTTGCCATTTTAGAGTGGGATCCATCCGTTGTGCATTTGGAATGGTGAAACGGGCATTAAACCTATGATTTTCTAGTCGTAGGACAAATTACGGTCGGTGAAACTTGTCAATCCCACGTATATAGATGGATTTTTCCCTGTCTTGTTCTTGAATGATCCCCCCCAATTGCGTTACAGAAGATACAAAATGAAAATGCGGAGGGATCATGCTTGATGTGTCGAATTACACCAGCCATTGTGTTGCAGAAGCAGTCTCACGTCCTAGGGTTGCTTCTCTCAAAGCCTCTATGATTTTACGAATTGTTTGGCAGGTTCGAGATCTCGTCGCCAGTGGTCACGAAGTATTCAATTTGACGATTGGAGATTTTGATCCTCGTTATTATCCAGTACCAGAGACGATTCAAGAAGAGGTCGCAAAGGCTTATCGCGATGGCTATACCAATTATCAACCGGCCGATGGTGCTTTAGAGTTGCGCGAGGCGATTGATGAGATGTATCAGCGCGATTTTGGATTGAACTATGGACCCGATGCCATTTGTATTGGTTCTGGGGCTAGGCCACCGCTGTATGCAACATACAGTATGTTTGTAGATGAAGGTGATGCGTGCGTTAGTTTCTTACCTGCATGGAACAACTCTTACTACTCTCAACTCATGAACGCAGAACATCATTATGTTCCGACGACAGCCAGCAGCAATTTTCACCCAACAGTTGAACAAGTTGAAGCGATATTGCCTAAGGTGCAATTGATTGTTTTGAACAGTCCTTTGAATCCAACCGGTACAGTGATTGACCCGAATGTACTTGAAGGAATATCGAAAGCCATCGTTACAGAGAACAATCGTCGTAAAAAGACTGGTCGTCGGCCGGTGATGATGCTTTTTGATCAAGTGTATTGGATGTTGGTTGCTGATGGGTATACTCATGCTTCTCCCGTTCAACTTGTTCCAGAAGTGGCTCCGTACGTTGTTCATATTGATGCCATATCCAAATGCTTTGCAGCCACGGGATTGCGAGTTGGGTGGGGTGTTTTACCCAAAGAACTTCAGCCAAAAATGAAAGCCTTGATTGGGCACATGGGGGCTTGGGCAGCACATCCTGAACAAATTGCGACCGCGAAGTTTTTACGCAAACCAGATTTGATGCAGCAATATATGAAAGACATGCGTGCCAAGGTATCTATTCGACTGCAGTTGTTGTATGATGGCGTGATGGACATGAAGCAACGCGGACTGCCTGTTGATGCGATTGCACCACAAGGTGCTCTTTATTTGAGTTTTTATGTAGGCTTGATTGGAGAGCGTTTTACAACAAACGAAGATATCCGAAATTTTCTGTTGCTAGAAGCTGGAGTCGCTGTCGTTCCGTTTCAAGCATTTGATATGCCAGATGAAAATGGATGGTTTCGAATGAGTGTGGGCACTTGTAGTTTGGGTGACTTAACGAGTGCGTTGGAAAAAATTGAAGGTGCTGTTCGGAATGTTTTGCGCTAAGGGATATGAGAAACTTTGAGGAATCACATTGACGGAACGCTATACCATAAAACGTAAACTGGGTGAAGGGGCCTCTGCAACAGTACTGTTGGCAACGGATGAGTTGACAGGACAGCAGGTTGCAATCAAGCGAGCACTCGATATTATGGCACGTCATGCACGATTTGCTGGACGTTGGCAGAGAGAAGTGATCGTTTTACAGACGTTGCAACATTCTAGGATAGTTCCGTTGATTGATGCGACATTCTCAAAAGGCAAGCCATTGACGATGGTGATGGCTTTTGCTTCCGAAGGGGATTTGGAGGGCAAATTAGAGAATGGTTGTACATTTAAGCAGGCCTTGGGGTGGTTGTATGAAACCCTTGAAGGGTTGGCACACATTCACAGTTTTGGTGTAATTCATCAAGATATAAAGCCTGATAATATTTTGATTGGTCCCGACAACAACGCTTGGTTGGCAGACTTTTCCATTGCCCGTACAAGAGCAGAGTTGCTTATAAACCCTCAGGATGTCACTGGTACACCGGAGTGGTATGCGCCTGAGCAGCAACTGCGTTTGGCGTCAGAAGTGGGGCCATGGACTGATTTGTTTGCATGGGGGAAGATATTGGAGTTGGTGATCACATCAATGTCTTATCGTTCAGGGGAATTGGCGTATATTGTAGAAGGATGTACGACGTTAGATCCCCAACAGCGCTTCAGAACATCAGCAGAGTTATTGCCTTTGTTAAAACAGGCCATCAATGGTTTACCAACGTCAGTACTTCAACGAAAGTTTAAAGTTAAACACCGTAGAGGGATGGGTGGACTTCTGAAAGAGGGGTTTTCATTTCCGCCAGGATTTGTACCCATTTCGCGCAAAGGGTTGGCTCAGTCTGACTTTTCACCTGTTGAGCCTTCTGTTCCAAGTGCCTCACCTGCGTTGTTGTCTGTAGTTTCTAGATTTCGGTCTCGTTCTGATACTTTGGCCCAGTTATGGGATGCAGCAAAGTGGGTGAAAGACAATCAACAAAGCAAGGTGTTGTTTGTGAAAGGGCCCAAAGGGTCGGGTAGAAAAGACATCATTCGTCACTTTGTTCGAGAGTTAAATAAAGCAGGCATTATGGACTCTCTAATTCTATCGTACCATGAGAATGGTTCGTTTGATGATGGGTATCGGGGTGCTGTACAGCATCTGTTATCTCCGTGGGGAGAAAATCGAGAAAACTTTATTGCGCGTTTACAGCGCTGGTTGGCTCGAGAGAAGCAGGTGCCTATTCGTTCAACCAGAAGAGAGGCTATCGGACTTGCCAAATGGTGTGGGTTTTTAGAAAGCGAAGAGCAGGCTGTAGACAATGGTTTGGGATTAATCTTCTTGTTCCAACATTTGCAACACCTGTCTTGGAAAGGCGGAGCCGTTGTCGTACTCGAGGATCCGAAGTATTGTACCGTCAATGGCGATGGATTGGATATTTGTGAGACACTGTTGGGTTCAGACTTTTCGAAGCGTCCGGTATTGGTGCTGACCACCATTCCAGAAGACATATCTACGACCACACCTTCTTTTCAGCACAAGATGCAAGTCTTGAAAATGATGGGTGCTGAAGAGTTGTCGCTCTCTGCTTGGTTAGATCAAGATGTGCTGTCTCATATTGGAGAGGTGTGTCAGGTTCCATCTTCATTGCACTCAGAGATAGTGAACTTTTGTGCTGGTCAAATTCATCGAGCAAATATGTTTGTACAAAATCTTGCGTTGCAAGAGGATATGACTTGGTCGAAAGAGGTGGACTCCTTCGTTATGAATGCAGATGCCAGATTTGAATTGGATGATCGATTTTTTGAACAGTATTTTGCTAGATTGTTTGCTACGGTTCCTCAGCCTGAGTTGGCCACAGATGTTTTGGCGGCAATGGTTTGTTCAGCGGAACCGGTTGAACAGATGATTTTGAATGAGATATCCTCGGTTGGATTACAAGAGTTGATTCAGGTTGGATTGCTGCGACAGCAAGAACGATCAATTCGTTTTGCTTATCCCGAACTTAAAGAAGTCGTTACCATTTGGATTAACAGTCAAGTGTCCTTACCGCGAATCCACAAGCGTATAGCTGAGGCTTGGATGGAGTTGGTTGCTAGATGGGGCTTGAGATTGGATCTCCAGATTGGTCAGGCATGGTTGCAGGCAGGTGAACCAGAGAAGGCATTGCCATTTTTGTTGTTGGCGATTCAAGATGCTCGACATGCCTGGCTGTTAGAAAGAACCGAATACATCGCCGATTTGATTGCAACCGCCGCCACAAAAACCAATTCACACATGGGCTTGTTGGAAGGTCGGTTGAATCGATTGGAAGTTCGAATTAAACGTGGAAAATTAAAAGGCATCCAAGCATTGGCACTTGAAGTAGAGCAAATGGGACAGTTGGATCCACAGAGTGTCGGTAGATTGGCATTAATTCATGCGGATTATTTGGTTCAACTCAAAAAATGGGTGCCGGCCAATCAGTATTTGCGACAGGCACTGGAGCACTTCTCTCAAAACTCTGATCGTAAGGGTAGGGCGCAAACATTCTTAAAACAGGGGCAGTTGTTGTTGGTTCTCAATCGTTTGGAGGGTGCTGCTGATCGATTTGCACAAGCGAGTATGATATCCCCCAAGATATCAGTAGAGTGGGTAGAGGCCCAAGCTAGATTAATTGAAATCCGATTGCGTCTTGGGTGGGTGACTGGACTGCCGGCACAGATCGATGGGATTTGGCGTCAAACTCAAAACAATGCAGATATTCATCATATGGCATATGCCACTTACATTGCTGGATTGTTGCTTGTGTATCAACTTCGTTTGAAGGAAGGATTGG